>TARA_R110002096_G_scaffold3357_4_pt1 | contig 36969 bp, 26 predicted proteins | sample TARA_R110002096 | Tara Oceans TARA_R110002096 (sample SAMEA4397295) | marine metagenome | biome: Polar Biome; feature: [DCM] deep chlorophyll maximum layer (ENVO:01000326); material: water (ENVO:00002006), including particulate matter (ENVO:01000060) such as... | depth 35 m
TCGCCAATAGGGTTCGCCGGACAGGCCGCTAGAGGGACTCGACGAAGTAGCCGTAGTTCTCGGCGTTGTTCGCGGCCTTGCCAGCAAACCTCGCGGCCTTCACGCCCAGCATGCCGTAGCACGTGATGCCGAGCACCTTCTCGTCATTGGTGTTGGCCGCATGATGGGACAGTTCGTGGACCAAGGTCTCGACCTGGGAGTCCTTGTCCTTGGCGCGGAACGGCAACGTGAAGAACAACGGGGTCACGGTGATGTTCATCCGCTCCTTGTGTCGTCCCGGTTTGTTGCCGGTCAAGGCGACGTCGACGTAAGGCCGGTCGAACTTGGTCACACCACCACGACCTTCCCGCTTGGCGTAGCCGCCGATCGCGCTGCCCTTCGTGTTCGCCAGCCCGAGGGTACCGCCTTCGTCCTTGCCCATCAGCAGGTCGTACGACCCAGCACGGATCGCGATCATCATGCTGTTCAGCACGGCCATGACAGCGGATTGGTGCTTGCCACGACCCCCGAAGTACTTGTCCATCGCGGTGGTGAACACGCCGGTCCGATGAAAGGCGGTGTCCAATGCGAACTGGACGGCGGTCGCCATCTGCATGTGGGCCCGCTGGATCTGAGGAAGCTGGTCACCGGTGAAGCCCTTGTATTGCGTAGCCATGGTTCGTTGGACGAGTGGAGGTGTCGGTGTGGAGCGAGCCGGTTCGATGCGTGCGCAGGAGAGCCGGGCCTCGTTGTTGTCAAAGTCTACCGGATGCGTACTAGGCAGCCCCATCCAGAGGGCCCTCGAGGCATCGCCAAAGGTGCCCGAGATCGTTCTTGGGCGACAGGACGTAGACCAGATCGTCGGCGCACAGCATGGCGGAACCGCGCGGAGCCAACGGCTCGTCGCCGCGAACGATCAGGACGATGGCCGTGGAATCCGGCAGGTCGAGGTCGCGCAGGGTCCTGCCGCAGGCCGGTGAATCACTGGTGACGACGAGTTGGATCAACTCGTGATCGAGCTTCTTCATCAGGTGCAGCTCGAGGGCCGTTCCCGGAGCCTCCTTCGTCCGCCTGGCCAGCCCCGAGCGCAACGCCACGAAGACGATGCTGGCTCCCGGAATGACCGAGCTGACGACCACGATGAAGAACACCAGATGGAAGATGCGGTCCCCGGAAGGGAGGCCCTGCATGATCGGGAACGTGGCCAGGATGATCGGCACCGCGCCGCGCAAGCCGACCCACGAAACCAGGGCAGCTTGCCGCCGAGGCCAACCGAGCATGGACAGGCAGACCATGGACGCCGTCGGTCGGGCGACGATGGCCAGCACGAGCCCCAACGCGATGCCGACTCCCGCCAGCGGCAGCAGCTTGGACGGGTACACCAGCAGCCCGAGCATCAGGAACATGGTGACCTGGCACAGCCAGGCCATGGAATCGTGCACGCGGCGCAGACCCGCCACGAATGGCAGGTGACCGTTCCCCAGCACGACCGCAGCCACGAAGACGGCCAGGAAGCCACTGCCGTACATCAGCGTGCTGGAGCCGAACGCGGAGAACGCTGCGGCCATCGTCAGCACGGGATAGAGCCCGGTGGCGGAGAGCCTGACCGAGTTGAGCAGATACCGGAACCCGAAGCCGACCAGCAGTCCCACCACCACCCCGATGGCCAGTTGAATGGGGACTTCGTAGACCAGGCTCCAACTCAGTCCATTGCCGCCGGCCACGCCCTCGATCGCGCCAAGCGTGAGGATGACGGCCATCGGGTCGTTCGCACAGGACTCGACCTCGAGGGTGGACTGGAGTCTGGGCCGAAGCTTGACGCCCCCACCGCGCAAGATCCCGAACACCGCAGCCGCGTCGGTGGACGAGACGATCGCGCCGATGAGCACGGCCTCGTTCCAATCCAAACCCATCAGCCAGCCCGCCAACGCCACGATCGCCGCGGTCCCGGCCACACCGACCGTCGCCAACAGTCCTGCCGGAGCCGCGGCCGAGCGAATCGACGCCCAACTGGTGTTCAGTCCGCCATCGAGCAGGATCAGCACCAGCGCGACGGTTCCGATCCGGAAAGCGAAGTCGGTATCGTCGAAGGGCAGCCCGCCCAGCCCCTCGGACCCGGCGAGCATGCCCAGCACAAGGAACAACAGCCCCACCGGAATGCCCATCCGGGCCAGGGTGCGCGTCATCAGCGTGCTGACCGTCAGCAACACGCCGAACAACGCGATGATCGCAGCGGTGGCAAGGGGTTCGGCCATCGAACTCTAGATCGGGATGTGCGGAGGAATGCGGGCGTGAGCAGGGCGCTGGGCGAACCAGTCTAGGAAGCGGGAGGCCTCGTCCCGAGTCGAATCCCCCAGTCTCGCGGGCGACGTCACATCCTCATCGCAGCTCGAACCGGACCACGCTGCGCGCCGCCGAGGAGCGCTGAGCCGAAACTCCTCCCAAGTCGAGCCCGCACTCCGCCCGTGGCTCGCTTCCGTCCCCCAGATCACGACGAGCGAGCCACATCCAATACGAGGTCGATCTTCGACACGATGCATCGCCGAGCGGGCAGCGTGAATGGCGGCACGAAGTCCCCCACCCCGCGCAGCGATTGACCCCACCACTCGGGAGAGCTACGGTCCGGCCCTTGGGTCCGAGCCCCGTTTCCTCCATGCACGAAGAGACGCGAGACGAACCAGCGCTGAGACCGCCCGCACGATTGCGCACCGTTCTGGCGCGGTCGGCGATCGTGGGTGCCGGTGGTGGCCTGCTCGGCTTCGCCTACCTGGCGATCCTCCACGGCTGCGAGCTCGTCCTTGGTCCCCAAGCCCGTGGCCCGTGGCTGCATCTGGTCGTCATGGTGGTCGTCGGCGTGGCCATCGGCAGGCTGACCAAGTGGCTCGGCCCACCGGGCGACATCGAGCTCCTCATGGACAACGTCCACGTGCTGGAGAATGGCAAGGCCGATGTGCGCCAGCTGCGCTCCCTGATTCCGATCTCGCTGCTCTGCATCGCATCCGGAGGCGGAGCCGGCCCCGAGGCGCCCCTCGTTCAGACGACGGGAACCACGGCCCAGTGGCTGGCCGAGCGCCTGCGCGTATCCAACATTGACCGGCGCATGCTGACCATCGCCGGCATGGCCGCAGCCTTCACGGTCCTCTTCGGAGCCCCCATCGGCGCGGCGCTCTTCGCCTTGGAGATCCTGCATCGCAAGGGACTGCAATATCACGAAGCGCTCCTGCCCGCCGTCGTTTCCTCGCTCATGGGCTACGGGGTCTACGTGGCCGCCTCGGGCCTGGGCCTCACGCCGGTCTGGACCTTCACCCTGGAGGCCCAACCGGTCCCGACCGATCTGCTCTGGGCCATCGGCGCAGGCGTGGTCGGCGGAGGCATTGCGCTCGCCTTCACCAAGGCCGTGGACCTCGGACGTCAAGCGCTCTCGCCGGTCCCCGAACTGTGGCAGCCCGCGGTCGGCGGCCTCGTCCTGGGCTCCCTCGCATTGCTCTCGCCGTTCGCGCTGACCTACGGCAAGTACCAGATCAACCCGCTGCTCTCGACCGCCGCCGTCCCCGCCTCGTTCTTCGCCCTTGCGGCCCTGGCCAAGTTCGCAGGCACGGCCGCCACCGTCGCAAGTGGTTGGAGAGGCGGATTCATCATCCCCCTGTTCTTCATCGGCGCCGGGTTAGGTCATGCGTTCCACGCGATCGTGCCGTCCACCAACGAGGCCGTCATCACCTTGGCGCTCATGGCCGCGATCAATACGGGCGTGACGAAGACGCCGTTGGGATCGACGCTGGTCGTGTCGAAGATGGTGGGACTTGCGCTGGTACCGACGACGGCGATCGCGGCTGTGCTGGCTCTCTTGTTGACGCACAAGTCGGGGTTGATGTCGAGCCAGCGCGAGCGGTACGAGGTGAAGTGAGAGCGTGGGTGTCCAGTGCCCGCACGGAACGACAAGAACGCGCTGCTAGGCTGGACCTATCCAAAGAAGGCATGCTCCCTCACCTGGGCTCGAAGCTGCGAACTGGAGATGGTCCGTGGACGTCAGCCGAGTGCGGTCTCGATCGCCTTGCGCAACTCGTCCGCGTCCGGTGCGACACCGCTCGCGTAGAACTGGATCACCTGGCCATCGGGGCCGACCAGGTACTTGCAGAAGTTCCAGCCAGGCACTTGCCCCGACTGCTGCTCCAGGAACGCGAAGATCGGCGACTGGCTGTCGCCTGGCTTCACGTCGCACTTGGCGAACATGGGGAAGGACACGTCAAACCGCTCCGTGCAGAAGGAGCGAATGTCCTGGGCGCTTCCAGGTTCCTGTCCCCCGAACTCGTTGCTCGGAAACCCGAGGACCGCGAAGCCCTGGTCCTCGAGTTCGGCATGGAGGGCCTGAAGCCCGGCGTACTGGCCCGTGTAACCGCACTTGCTGGCGACATTGACGACGAGCGTGACCTTGCCGGCGTATGCCGACAGGTTCACGGGCTCGCCTTCGAGCGTCTGGGCAGCGAGTCCGTAGAGTCCGGCATTGGTCTCGACCGGTGCGCCGGAGGCTTCCGTCAAGTTCTTCTCAGCCGGCTCCTGGCTGGTCGTCGAACCGTTCTGCGAACTGCAGGAAACGAGGACGCCAGCCAGTGAGGCGGCAAGGACGATCGAAAGGATGCGCATGGAATCGAGGGTGAGGGTAGATGCTGAAGGAGCCCAGTGCCGACTTGCTTTGCAAGGCCTGTGCACTTGGATGCGTCCGGTCGGCGGGACCTGACCGGTACGGGTGTTCGGCAGTGTAGGACACTTGGTTTCTCGGACCCTAGTGCAAGACAGCACCACTCCATGGACCCGGCAACCGAACGTTGAAGCCACGGAGGCCCATACTCCTAGTCAGACGCACGGAAGACCCCAACCGGCCCAAGCCTCCAAGTCCTGACCCCCTTTGATTGCACGACGAAGTCTCGAGCCACCAAAGTGCTCATCAACCCCAGCGAACGATGTCAGACCTCAGGCCCAAGAGACCTGAGGAGCCTGGTCCAAGGCTCATTGGCCAATGTGACATCGATGTCCGTTCGTCCGCGTCAGCGGACGACCGTCAATATGGCCTCCACCAAACACTTCGGCCCCCAGCGAGTCGCGAAGCGACGAAGCCAGGGGCCGAAGTGTTTGGTGGAGGCGGCGGGAGTCGAACCCGCGTCCCGGAACTGACGTCAACGGGCGTCTACGTGCGTATTCCGTGGTTTGTGTCTCGTCCTCGGGACGCCCACGAACAGGCTTCCATCGGACCAGCTCCGGAAAGTTCTCGCCGGTTCGCCCCAGAGCAGGACTCCCCTAGCCAGCCCACAAGTGGCGTTCGTACAAGACCGTGGGCGACCCCTGTACGAACGGCTACCTAGAAACTAGGCGGCAAGTGCAAAATCGTTGGCAAGTAAAGTTGCCTTCCCAGGAACGTTTGCGGGATGACCTGAGATTCCCGACACGCAGCCCGAGGTCGCACATGAACCGGTCGAAACCAGTGCGCCCCCGTTCCGCTGGGAGTGTAGCCGAGGACCGCAGCCGTTGGAAGCCACAGGCTCACAACGAGAAGGTCGGTTCCGAGCTCCCTGGAGCAGGTCTCTTGGAGGCCTCGGATCCTCGGGGCGTCCACGAGGTCGGATCGGGCATACCCTCATGTCAATCACCGACCAACGCGGAAGAAGGAAAGAACCGAGCCTCCCACTGGAGACCTCTGGAAGAGAGCGGGGGCGCCGTCCACTTGGACGGCGCCCCCGCGTAGGACCAAGGTCGACCCGAGCGAGCTCGAGCCAACCGAGTCAGCTGACTTCCTAGAACAGGACCTTGACGGTGTCCGAGAAGTTGGCCGACGCGCCGTCACGGTACCAGCACTGGAACGCGTAGGTGTCGCCGGGGGCGATCATCTGACCGGCCGGGCTGAAGGGCAGCTCGACCGGGACGTCGTAGCCGGATCCGCCCGTCGAGGGGGCGTTGCCGAAGAGGCTGTTGAAGACACCGGCACCGTCGAACGAGCCGATCGAGTTCAACTGCGGGAGCCCCTGGTTCGTCGCGATGTTGGGGTTGTAGCGACCGAAGGGCGTGTCGAGGCAGAGGACACCGTTGAACAGCGCGATGCTGTTGGTGTGATCCGCTGCGACCAGCATGAAGCCGAACTCGCCGGGCGAGCCGTCCGTGACCTGCAGGTTGAGGCCACTGGGGGTCGAACCAGGCGAGAAGGTCGAGGTCACCATCGTGGCCGCTCCGCCAGCAAGGTGCATCGAAGCCGGCTGACAAGCGAACTCGACGATACCGTTCATGGGGCAAGGAACCGTGTTTTGGATGATCTCAATGTCACCTTGAGCAAGCCCACCAGCACCCCAGCCACCGATCTGAATCAGGTACTCCTGACCTCCAATCGCAGACCAGTCCACGTCGACGTTGGCACCGCCGCAGATGCCACTTGAGTCTCCGGCACCGTCGATACACACGGCGGAGCAATCCCCACCATCGTAGACGTTCATGGCGTTGTCCGAAGCGATCGCGCAATCCGTGACCGTGTAGTCACCGTCACAGGGTGCAGTCCATACGAAGAAGACGTCTCTGCTGGGCGGAGCCGCGTTCCCGGAGTCCCCGCAAACTGCCGCATCACCACCATCGAAGAAGGAATCCGTTGCGGAGAGGTTGTCGACGGCGAAGAACCCGAGACCCGAGATGACTTCGGGGGTGGAACAGGTATCGTTGGGTGCGGGCACGAAGGGAGTGACGTTCAAGACACCTCCGCCGGTGCTACCGGCCAAGGTCCAGGTACCGACCTGAACCAGGTAGGTATCGCCGGCAAGAATGCCGGGAGCCACGATTCGCGACTGAAATGCACCACCCGAGTCATCGTCGTAGTACACGCAAGTGGAAGCACAACCGCTACCGAGGTGGAGAGCAAGCACCGTGTCGGCGCCGGTGCCAATCGTGTCGAACGCGAAGTCGCCAGCAGCTGTTGCGGTCCACTGGTAGAAGACATCGGCCTCGACCTGACCGTTGCCCGGGCCGATGCAAGGTCCGGAGCCCACCCCGAAGGCGGTCGTGGTGGCTCCGATGTTGCTCCACGGGGTTATGCCGACGCCAGAGATAGCCGTAGCGGCTGAGCAATCGTTGTTTGCGGGCGGCGGGGTAGCATTGGTCACGTTGAGCAGGCCCGCGGCCATCGCCGTGCCTGTACCAGCCCAGTCACCGATCTGGATGAGGAAGACATCACCCGGGCTGACTCCGAGTTGGGTCACTCCACCTTCTCCAGCCGTCGAGCAGGGAGCATCATCGCCAGCTGAAATGCAGGTTGCCGAGCAATCACCACCAGCATGGATGTTCATCACCGAGTCGACACCGCTGCCGCAATCGTCGAATGCGAAATCACCGGCCACGGCTGCCGTCCACTGGAAGAAGATGTCACGACCACCGGGACCGCCCGTTTGGCCGAGTCCACAGGTGACGGGGTTGCCTCCAGCGAAACCTGAATCTGTGGCCCAGGTCCGGTCGTAAGGGAACGAACCGACGCCGCCGATCACTTCCGCTGTCGAGCAATCGTCGTTCAGCGGAACGGGCGGAGCCACCCAAGCAGAGATCGAAAGTGTGCCGGGGCCTTGAGCTCCAGTGCCCCAGTACCCGACCTGGATCATGTAGGAGTCACCCACAAGGACGCCGGGAAGAATCACCCGAGCTTCCGGAGCGACCAGGATGCCTTCGTCGTTGTTGAACGTGCAAGCCGCAGCGCAATCCACGCCGACGTGCAGGCTCAAGACCGTATCCGCCCCGGAGAGCGTCTCGACGGCCGTGTCGCCAGCAACCGTCGCGGTCCAGTTGTAGAAGAGGTCGTTGTTGACCGCACCCAAGCCGGTCGTGCAAAGGGCGCTGCCGCCATCGAAACCCGACGTCAACGCAAACGTGGCGTCGTATGCGAAGACTCCGAATCCGGAAATCACCTCGGGGCTGCTGCAGGTGTCGTTAAGGGGCGGCGGCGGCGGAATGGTGATGTTCAGGACTCCAGTCGGCACTCCGGCGCCATCACCCCACATACCCGCTTGAACGAGATAGTCGTCACCTGCGGTCAAGCCAAGCAAGGTCACCAGACTCTCGCACACGCCACTTCCGCTGCATGTATCCCAAGCCACGCAAGTTGCGGTGCAATCGGAACCAGCATGAATCTGGAGGTTGGTGTCGGCTCCGGTACCGACGGTGTCGAAGCTGTAGTTGTCGCTGGACGGAACCGTGAAGACCCAGAAGACGTCGGAGGCGGGAGCATCATCATCGGGGAATGCGAAGCAAGGTGCCCCTCCGCCGCTGAAGCCACTGCTCGTGGAAGCCGTGTTGTCGAAGAAGTACGTACCGGTCGCAGCGATCGGAGTCGCTGAGCTGCAATCATCGCCTTGGGCGATGGCGCTACCAGCAGTAGCGACGAGCAAGACCGCGGGGAGCGCGGTGGAAGAGAGTCGAACCATGACTACCTTTCTGATCTGGAGGAATAGTTGAGCGGGATGCGGGAAGGCCCCAACACCCAGAGAGCGGGGCGGCGCTGAACACCAGTCAATCGCGCCCCTGTTCGAAACTACGCTTCCTTCTCTGGAGTGGAGACTCCGTTGCCGCCGATTCAAAGGATTCGGAGCACATTGTCCCGGCACAACAGATTATGGACCGGACCGTTCCATGCCCGCGCCATGCGCCCATGCAGGTATCCAGTCGATAGGAAGCTCCTGGGTAGGCTTAGGCCGCCCCACCCGTGCGTCTGCACACAATGGCCATCCCGGCGTATCCCGCGTGCCCGAACCCTGTAGGCGGTTTTCAAAGGCCGGGCTCACCCCGGAGTTGAGCTCGACCCGACTCATGATGGGAGCCCGCAGCCCTCCTCCGTGCCGGGCTGGCTGGAATCCACTGCGTCGGTTCCGGGGCCTGCAAAGACCTGACGTAGCTCTCGCTCCCCTTCGGAGCGAACAGGCTCACGCCTACCTGCGACCGTGAGCCTTCTGCGCCCGCGCCATCTCCCGCTTGTCATCGCGCTCCTTCACGGCCTCGCGCTTGTCGTGCTGGCGCTTGCCCTTGGCCAGACCCAGTAAGGCCTTCGCGCGCTGCCCCACGAAGTAGACCTCGAGGGGGACGATCGTCGTGCCCTTCTCCTTGACCTGCTTCGTCCACGCAGCGATCTCGCGGCCGTGCGCCAGGAGCTTGCGTTCCCGCGTCGGCTTGTGATTCAGCGCGTTGGCGTGCTTGTACTCGGGGATGTGGGCGCCGACCAGGAACATCTCCTCGCGCGAGATCTTGACCCAGGCCTCCTGCAGCGAGCACTGGCCGGCGCGCAGGCTCTTGACCTCGGAACCCACCAGGACGAGGCCCACCTCCAGTTCGTCGACGATCTGGTACTGGTGGTAGGCCTTGCGGTTCTGGGCGACCTGCCTGCGTTCGTTCTGCTCGGACTTCATGGGCTTCCGGGGGTGGATCCCGGGCGGCGAGGAGTCTACCCGTGGGACGCCCTGGGGTCGCGCCTGCCTGCTTGATACGCTCGGACCCGTCCCCAAAACAGCCCCACCACCATGAGTCACGATCCCACCGACGTCCTCGCCGAAGCCCTCGCCGCCGATGCGGGCCCCTTCGTCGAACTGCGCTACCACGCCCGCCGCACCCGCTCCGTCGCCGTCGAGAAGGGCCGCGTCGATCAAGCCAAGGTCGCCGAGCACACCGGCGTCGGCGTGCGCGTCCTCGAGGACGGCACCTGGGGCTTCGCCAGCACCGACCACCTCGACGTCGCCAGCGTGCGCCACAGCATCGACGCCGCCCGACGGGCAGCCCGCTCGTCGTCCGCCGCACGCAAGAACAAGCTCGCGGGGCTGCCCGAGACCGAGCTGGCTCGAGGACGTTTCGATGCGCCCGGTTACGACGAACTGGCCGGGCGGCCCATCGACGAATCGCTCGAACTGGTCCTGCGCCTCGAGGCCCAGACGCGCGGGCACTCCAAGTCGGTCGCCTCCGCGTCCTGCAGCTACACCGAAGTGTTCGAGGACAAGGCCGTCGTCACCACCGACGGTGCCAAAGCCTGGACGCGCCTGGTGCGACCCGAGTTCCGCGTGCTGGCGGTGGCCGAGGGCAACGGCGACCTGCAACGCGGCTACGAGAGCGTGGGCACGACCGGCGCCTGGGACTGCCTGTTCCGCCGGCGCACGCCCGAACAGATGTCGGATGCGGCGGCGCGCATGGCCGTCGACCTCCTGACCGCCAAACCGCCCGAAGGCGGGCGCAAGACGGTACTGCTCTCGCCCTCGCTCGTCGGTCTGTTGACGCACGAGGCCATCGGACACACGGTCGAAGCCGACTTCGTCGCCTCCGGTTCGTGCGCCGCGGGCAAGCTGGGGCAACGCGTCGCGTCCGACCTGGTGACGCTCTGCGACTCGGGCGGATCCGAGTACCACGACGGCGCAGGCGGCACGCTGCTCGTCGACGACGAAGGCGTTCCCACCCAACGCACCGAGATCATCAAGAACGGGATCCTCACCAGCTATCTGCACGACCGCGAGAGCGCGGCCCACTTCGGCGTCGCTCCGACCGGCAACGCGCGCGCTTGGGAGTACGACGATCAACCGCTGATCCGCATGCGCAACACCTACATCGAACCCGGTGAGAGCAGCTTCGACGAGCTCGTCGCCGGCATCGAGGACGGCCTGATCCTGGACGGTCCGCGCAACGGCCAGGCCGACGCCAACGGCGAGTTCATGTTCGGCACGCAGAGCGCCTGGCGCGTCAAGAACGGCAAGCGCGGCGAGCTCGTGCGCGGCGTCAACCTGTCCGGCATCGCGTTCGACGTGCTGCAGACCGTTGACGGCGTCGGGAACGAGTTCCAGTGGGACCTGGGCTCCGGCCACTGCGGCAAGGGGCAACCCGCCAAGGTGGATGCCGGTGGACCCTGGTTGCGCTGCCAAGTGCTCGTGGGAGGTGCCCAGTGAGTCCCTCCGTCCAAGAGAACACTTCGAACACGCAGGCCGAGGCCGAGCTGATCACGCAGGCGCAGGATCTCGTCCAACGCGCGCTCGATGCGGGCGCGACCCAGGCCGAGGTCTACGCGCGTCGCGACGCGAGCACTTCAGTGACCTTCGAGAAGGGCGACCTGAAACTGACCCAGATCGACGCCTCCGCGGCGCTCGGCCTGCGCGTGGTGGTCGATCACAAACTCGGCTTCGCGTCCACCAACCAGATCGCCGACGCCTCCTTGACCCGTGTCGCTGCGGACGCCGTCGCCCTCGCGCGCATGTCGCCGGCCGACGAACACAACGTGCTGCCCGAACCGGGTGGCGCGCACGCGGACCTGGACCTCTCGTCCGGTGGCGCCGGCGACCTGACCATCGAAGAGGCGGTCGAGGTCGGCCGCGGCCTGGTCGCGGAATGCGTCGCCATCGATCCGCGACTGTCCTTGGACAAGGCCGACTTCGGCACGGGCCGCGCGCACCTCGCGATCGCCACCAGCACGGGGATCCAGGTCGCGCGCAGCGTTTCTGGCGCCAACCTGTCGGTCTTCGGCATGGCCATCGACGGCGACGACGTGGGTGGTTTCGACTACTGGGGCGAGCACGTGCGCGACCGCTCCGCCATCCCGGCCGCAGTCACGAACACGGCGACACGCTTCGGCACGTCCGCCGTGGGCAACCTCGGCGCAGGTGCGGCCGAGAGCTACAAGGGCACCGTACTGTTCGCGCCGGACGCGTTCCTGGACATCTTCATCGGGCCGCTGACCTCGGGGGCTTCGGCCATCGCGGTCCAGCGTGGCCGCAGCGCTTTGGCCGGCAAGGTCGGCACCGCGATCGCCGGCAAGGGCATCTCGGTCCTCGACGATCCGTCCGACCTCGAACTGGCCGGTGCGCGGCCGTTCGACCGTGAGGGTCAGCCGGCGCGCCGCTTCGCGCTGATCGAGGACGGCGTCTTGAACGGTTACTTCCACAACGCCTACTCCGCGCACGTGGACGGCACGACCACCACGGGTCACGCCGCCGGTGGAGCACGCGCCGTTCCGGGGCTCGGCCCCCACGCGATCTCGGTCGCGGCCGGTAATGCTGGAACCAAGTCCGCGATGCTCCAGACGCTCGGCAAGGGCCTGCTCGTCAATCGCTTCTCGGGCTCGGTCGATCCGGCCTCCGGAGACTTCTCCGGCGTCGCCAAGTCGGCTCGCTGGATCGAGAACGGCCAGGAGGTGCGCCCGGTCCAGGAGACCCTGATCTCCGGCAACCTCTTCGAATTGCTGAAAGGCCAGATTTCCCTCGGCTCCACGCCCGAGATCGTCATGGGTGCCGCCCGCGCCCCCTGGGCCCTCGTCGACGGCATCAGCGTCACCGCCGGCTGAAGTCGGACGCAGCCAAGAGCCAAGGGTGCCCAGGTCCGCTCACCGACGAACGGACCTGGGCAGCCTTCAGCGCGGGCACCCATCAGCGCAGGTCCCAATCAGCGCAGGCTGCCATCGACGCGGGCAGCCTTCGACGCGGGGACCCTTCAGCGCGGGCACCCATCGACGCGGACACCCACCGCACAGGACCCCCTCCGATCCGCGCGACATCGGGTTGGGCGTGATCCCCGGTCGAACTGGGGATTGGCGTTGACCGAGGGTTATGGGGTCGGTAACTTTCCCGCGCTCACTCGTGCCCGGGTGGCGGAATTGGTAGACGCGCATGGTTCAGGTCCATGTTCCCGATAAGGGAGTGGGGGTTCGACTCCCCCCTCGGGCACCACTCAACCCATCTGTCGACGCGTTCGACGGTTTGGCGAGCCAACGGGGGTGAGTTGCTCAAGACAGCGCTGAGTTGCGAGACGCTCACGGCCTCGCGTGCCAGCGGAAGGAACACGGGGTTCGGGACCAAGGATTTCGGGCCCAAGGAATTGGGCGACACGCCATGAGCGACGCAACGAAACCCGACCAGCCCCCCACTGCGCCTAAGCTCGTGCCGAAGCCCGCGCCGACGCTCGGCGAACTGCTGATCGGCAACCTGAAGATCGTCGCGTGGAGCCTCGCGCTGGCGGCCGGAGCCTATGCGGTCTGGCGTGGAGCGGCCTGGCTGTTCCCCGACGTCGCCTGGCTCCAGATGAAGCGCTAGGTCGACCGCGCGAGCCGGAAACGGCCCTCAGCGACTGCCGAGCTACATCCCCGCGCCACCGGGGGCGCGGTAGACCAGGATGGCGCGTTGGCCCATCTCGCCGGGGAGCTCGTGCTCCCAGACGGTGTCCAGCTTGAAGCCGAGGCGTTCGACCTCGCGCTCGGCGGCGCGCACCTCGCGCGACCACGAGTGGGACTTGAGCATCACGACGTCCTTGACCGCATGGCGCACCTTGCGCAGCGTGCGGACGTTCTCGCGGACGGAACTGACCGCGCGGACCACGACCGTGTTGACGCGTTCGCGGGTGAGGAATTCCTCGGCCTTCTCGTGCACGGCGGTGACGTTGCGCAACGCCAGCTTCTCGATGCACATAGTCAGGAACGCGGACTTCTTGGCGGAGCCTTCGCTGAGCACCATCGAGCACATCGGCTCGGCCATGGCGATCGGAAGGCCCGGGAAGCCGCCGCCGGAACCGAGGTCCAGCAAGCGCGTAGCCATCAGGGGCACCAAACGCGTCACGCGCCAGGAATCCAGGTAGACCTTGGCGGCGAGTTCCTTGGGATCCAGGAACTTGGTCAGGTTCTGCTCGCGGTTGCCCTTGAGCAACATCAGGGCATGGTCGGCGAACTGCTCCAGCAACTCGGGCGGGATGTCGGCCTCCGCCTCGAAGGCCCACTGCAGGGCGGCGAGCATCTTCGCCTTGGTCGGGACGGGCGTGTCCGGGTGGGCGACGGGCTCGTCGTCCACCTCGACCTTCTTCGACTTGGGGGTGCTCGTCTCCGCGACGTCGGGGTCGTCGGTATCGCCGTCGTCCTCGTCGTCCCCATCGTCGTCGTCATCCCCCTCCAGGTCGTCCTCGTCCAGGCCCGAAGCCTCGAGGTCGGCGTCGTCCAGAACCGCGCCCTCGAGGGCGTCCTCGTCCAAGTCGTCCGCGGCCGCGCCGCTGGCGAGACCGCCCTTGCCCGTTTCACCTTCGCCGGGTTGCTCATCCTCGGGGTCCCGCTTGCCGGGCGTCTCGAAGGGTGAGGAAGTCGACATGGGTGGGTGGAGGGTGGCAGGGGTGGAGGGACTCGAACCCCCATCCTACTGATTTGGAATCAGTCGCTCTAACCAATTGGAGCTACACCCCTGCACGGGCGCGGAAGCCTACCGGGGCCCTTCGCCACGAGCAAGAGCAGGTTCGCGGGATCCTTGAACCGGAACGCCTCCTCCTGGACAGCTCCGCCCGTTACGCTGGCGCGACCTCGCGTGAGGTTCCATCCACCTCCCATGTCCCGACCCCGCCGCAGATCCTCCCGCCCTTCCGGCGAAACGTCCAAGGACGATGAGCCCAAACGGCCGCGCGGACAACGCCGGGGTGGCCGGAATCGGTCCCGAGACGATCGCCCCTCGCGGGACGCCAGCTCGGGCGCACCGCCCGCACCCCCCAGTCGTGAGACGCGTCAACGGGATTCCCGGCGCCCCGATGCGCCCGGTCCGCAGCCCTTGCGACAGGCGGCCGACGCCATCGACACGGGTGCGCTCGATCGGGACGCCAAACGCGTCGTCCTGCGACTCCAACGGCACGGCTACGAGGCCTACTTCGTCGGCGGCTGCGTCCGCGACCTGATGATCGGGCGCGTCCCCAAGGACTTCGACGTCGCCACGAACGCGACCCCCCAGGAGATCCGTCGGCTCTTCCGCAACGGACGCATCATCGGACGACGCTTCCGTCTGGTGCACATCCACTACGGCACGCACATCATCGAGACGGCGACGTTCCGACGCGAGCCCGAGACCAAGGACGACGACGAGGATCTGCTGATCACCGAGGACAACGTCTTCGGCACGGCCAGCCAGGACGCGCGTCGCCGCGACTTCACGGTGAACGGGCTCTTCTTCGATCCGGCCAAGGAGGAGATCCTGGACTTCGTCGACGGGCTCGACGACCTCGAGGATCGCGTGCTGCGCACCATCGGCGACCCCGACATCCGCCTCGCCGAAGATCCGGTTCGCATCCTGCGCGCGATCAAGTTCGCCACGCGCCTCGACCTCGAGATCGAGGAGCCCACGTGGGAGGCGATGCGCGCGCAGTCTCAGGTCCTCGAACGCGCGGCGCCTCCGCGCGTGCTCGAAGAACTCCTGCGGCTGCTGCGTTCCGGCGCGGCGCTCGGTGCGTTCCGCATGTTGCGTGCGTGCGGTGCGCTCAAGGTCCTCATGCCACACCTCGACAGTTATGTGCGCACCAGCGAGGACTCCGACCGCTTCTGGCGCTTGCTCGAAGCCCTCGACAACAAGGTTCACCAGGGTTTCGAACCTTCGACGGCCCTCAGCATCGCCGTCCTCTTCGAGCCCTTGGTCGAGCGGGAGTCCGACCCCGATACGCGGACGATGCGCGGCGAGCCTGGGGATCAGGACGACGTCGCGTGGGAGGTTCTCGAGCCGATGGCGATCCGCACCCGGTTGTCCCGCAAGGAGTTCGGCCGCGCGCGCACCCTGCTCGCCAACCAGCCGTACTTCGTCGAGTCCCCCGGACCGCGCTTCAGCCCGCTCCTGTTCGCCCGCTCCGAGGACTTCGAGGAGTCCCTCGACCTGTTCGGATTACGTGTGGACGCTCGCGGCAAGGGCCGCGACATCTACGAGGGCTGGGTGGCTCGCCAAACGCGGGCACGCTCGGCGACCGAGGAGGACCTCGAACAGGAACGCAAGCGGACCCGCAATCGCAAGCGTCGCAAGCGGCGTAGGCGCCCGGGAAGGGGTCCCAAGTCCGGCGGCGGCGACTGAACCTGGGCCGCCTGGAACCCCGTGATCCCGGGCTTCCCGGACCGTGACCGCGCCGGCGGGCGCCCCCCCCCTGGAAGGGTCCCGGAATGGGATTCCGCTTTCCACGGGTCATTCGGCCCAAGAGGCGGTACTGTTGTCCTGTGCGGTAGGAACCGGGACCAAGGGGTCCCTCCCGCCCGCCTTTCCCCAAAGACGCCCACGACCTGCACGTGCGGTGAGTGGTTTGTGGGTGAGGGCGGCTGGAATCCCACGCGGGAAACACCCGGTTCCAATCGACGTTGCACCCCCTCAGCAGCGTCGAACGGCGAGCTCTCGTAGCACGCCGGCCTTGTGCCTGGGGCGGGACGCTTGTCCCGCCCCATTTTTTTTGGTGGCTCAGGATGCGCCGAGACTCAGGCGCGTCCGTTGGCACGGGCTACAGGCACAAGGGAGAGCGCACTCCCGGCTCGCAATTCGATCGTTCCATGAACTGCGCCGCGTGGAATCACGTGGCATCATGCCCCGATGATTCGTTCTACGCTCCTGATGATGAGTTGGATCGCCTGCGTCCTCGCGCCGGGTGCGGTCGCCCAAGACGGTCCGACCGATGCGGACGTGACGCGCGCGTGGCAGCGCATGAGCGCCGACCAGAAGGGAGAAGCCATCGCATGGTTCCAGGCCGAGATCGACCGGCGCGAGTCCTTCCAGAACCAACTCATGCGGCACGTCTTCTTCTCGCTCCCCCACGGGCGACGCAGGTGGCCGAAGCAGACGCCCGCCCCGGTGTTCGACGCGGCCAAGCACTGCCCCGCGCAACCGATCGCCCGCAAGAAGCTCGAGGAGTCCTCGAGCGCCCTGGCGCGCGAGCGGAAGACGATGATGGCCAACATTCCCGAGCGCCGCATCGACTCCGCTTGGGACTACGACTGGGCGCTGGGCACCGTCGTGCAAACGGGTGACCCGGATGACCCGGATCGCATCTTCGCCAACGCCCTCAAGGGTGTGCCTCCGGAACTCGACCTCGCCGAGGCGATCCTGACCGGCATGCTCGACGACGGCAAGCAGCGCGAGGTCCACGCTGCGTTCGGCCACCTGTACGCCGATCGCAACGGCACGGCCTACCCGGGCATCACGCTCTACGACGCCTGGTGCTCCGGCCGCGACCTCGAGATGCCGGACGTGGAGTGCCTGGGCATCGTCCACACCCTGGCCGACGACTGGAAGACCTGGGTCGCCCCGGTCGCCGAGCGGAAGCAGGACTCGCTCTACGAGCGCCTCGGGGAATGGTTCACGCCGATCCAGCGCCAGCGCGCCCTCGCCACGGCCCTGGCGCGGACCTACTTCCAGGGCGATCCGGTCCTGCGGGACGGCTACGACCAAAGCATCGGCCGACTGCACGGCATCTGGGAAGCTCACGTCTCGGACCCGCCGCGCGTGCTGGAGGGCTGGCCGAACACCAGCAAGGTCAAGGACTGGGAGCGCTGGTTCACCGACCAGGACAAGTTGCTCAAGCGGGACAAGGAAATGGCCAGCCGGGCCGCGGGCCGACAAGCGACCTTGCTGCGCGAGGCGGTCGAAGTGCGCGCCGTCCTGATCGCCGTGCTCAAGGAAATGGGTGCCCTGGATCCGCCGAAACCCGCGCCGGTGGACGACACCACCGGGTCCGGCGGAAAGCACTGAACCGCGCAGCTGGGGCGCTCGATGGGGTTCTCGTGTGGAGCCCGGAACGGGAACACCGTCTCCCGCAAGCCTCTGGAGGGCCCTGAAGTCTCGATCCGAAAGGCTTTCCCCTTGGGGGATCCGGCTGAGGAGCCGATCGGATAGAACATTCGCCACGAATTCCGTTCGAACCCAGCCGAACCGTACCCAGACATGAGCCAGACCGATCTCTCCAGCGTGGCCCAGGCCCTCGTCGCCGCAGGCAAGGGCATCCTTGCCGCCGACGAAAGCGCCCCCACCATCAAGAAGCGCTTCGATTCGATCCAAGTCGAATCCAGCGAAGACAACCGCCGCAACTATCGCGAGATGCTGTTCACCACGGACGGCGCCAGCGAATTCATCAGCGGCGTCATCCTGTTCGACGAGACGCTCCGCCAGTCGTCCCGCGCTGGCAAGCGCCTCGTGGACGTTCTGAAGGACCAGGGCGTCCTGTCCGGCATCAAGGTGGACAAGGGCGCCAAGGATTTCGCGCTCCACGCCGGTGAGAAGTGCACCGAGGGCCTCGACGGCCTGCGCGAGCGCCTCGCCGAGTACGCCGAACTGGGTGCCACCTTCGCCAAGTGGCGTGCGGTCATCACGATCGGCGACGGCATCCCGTCCCAGGCGTGCATCGACGTCAACGCTCACGGGCTCGCGCGCTACGCCGCGCTCTGCCAGGAGGCCGGCCTCGTTCCGATCGTCGAGCCCGAGGTCCTGATGGACGGCACGCACACGATCGAGACCAGCGCCTGCGCCACCGGCCGCGCGCTGCACGCGACCTTCAACGAGCTCGTGCGCCAGGGCGTCGACCTCTCGGGCATGCTGCTCAAGCCGAACATGGTGCTGTCGGGCTACGGCTGCGACACCCAGGCCTCGGTCACCGAGGTCGCCGAAGCCACGGTCAACTGCTTCCGCAAGCACGTGCCCGCCGCTGTGCCGGGCATCGTGTTCCTGTCCGGTGGCCAGGACGACGAGCTCGCCACCGCGCACCTCGACGCGATGAACCGCATGGACGAAGGACTGCGCCCCTGGCAGCTTTCGTTCTCCTACGGCCGCGCCCTGCAAGCCCCGACGCTCAAGGCGTGGGGCGGCAAGGACGACCAGGAAGCCGACGGCCAGGCCGCCTACCTCCACCGTGCCCGCATGAACGGAGCCGCGCGCTTCGGTCGTTGGGACGCGTCGATGGAAGAGGGCGCGCAGCGTGGGGACACGCTCGTCAGCCAGGACTGATTCCAGTTCGACTCCCGGACCTGTTCCGGAACCAACGATGGGGGCTTCGCTGCTTGCGAGGCCCCCATCGAACGTTTGCGCGCCGTGGGACGACGCGCAGGACGGACGTGTACCGACGCGCAGGACCAACGTGTACCGACGCGCAGGAACGACGTGGAACCGCGCGCAGGGCCTCAGTCGTTCGCCAGGAAGCCGCCGGCCAGCTCGGCGCACGCGAAGGCGGCCTGGAAGTTCAGGCCGCCGATCGGGCCGTCCAGGTCGAGCAACTCGCCGAACACCTGCAGGCCTTCGATGCCATTGACGCGCATCGTGCGCGGATCGACGCGGCGCAGATCGAGGCCGCCGGCGGTGACCTCGGCCAGATCCCAACCGCGCGTGCCGTGGATCGGAACCTCGAGGCCCTTCAGGGCTTCGACCAGCTCGTGACGTGCCGCGCGTCCGATCTCGGATGGTCGCGGAACCTCGTCGAAGCCAGCCTGCGCGCAGATGGCCGCCAACAACCGTTTCGGGATCGCCGCAGGCAAGAGTCGGCCGAGGTACGGCTTCCCGGGCAGATTGCCGAGCTCGATCAACAGGTCGCGCAAGGTGTCGCGCTCCTCGTCGGGGAACAGGTCCAAACGCACGAACCACGCCGCGTCCGGCGCCTGGGCGACGTGTACGGAGAGGTCCATCGCCGCCGGCCCGGACAGCCCGGTGTGCGTGAACAACACGGGGCGCCGCCTGCGCGTGATCGCCTTGCCGCGGGGATCGATCAAGCGCAGTTCGCCGTCCGCCCATGCGATGCCGGTCAAGGCGTGCACCCAGCTGGCTTCGGTCGTCAACGGGACCAACGCCGGCACCGGCGGGATCAGCGGAAGGTCCAGCGACTGCAACCAACCATAGCCGTCGCCGGTCGTGCCGGACTTCGGGACGCTTTGCCCACCCGGGCACAGCAAGACATGCGGCGCATGAGCGACTCGGTCGCCCTCGACCTGGACCGACCAGACGTCCCCATCACGGCGCAAGCCGGTCACGGCGGCATCGAGCTCGATGCGCACCCCCGCACTGCGCGCCTCGCGCTCCATCGCATCGCGCACGTCCTTGGCGCGACCGCTGGTCGGGAAGATCTTCTCGAGCGGCGCGACCTCGGTCGGGACGCCCCATTCCTCGAAGCGCTCGCGGACGGCTTGCGGCGGCAGGTTCTGGAAGGCGGGTCGCAGGAAGCGCTCGCCCTTCGACCGGAACAGCTTGGCGGCTTCGGCGGCGCTCAACGTGGTCGTCAGGTTGCAACGGGTTCCGCCGCTGGCCAGGACCTTGGTGCCGGTGCGCGGCGTCTTCTCGAGCAACAACACATCGCGTCCGCCACGCGCCGCACGGGCCGCGGCCCAAAGACCTGCGGCGCCGGCGCCCACGACGAGGACTTCGGCGTTCCAGCCGCTCTGGTTCGTGGTGTCCATCAACCGCCGTTCAACGCCCGTTCCCAGGCACGGATCTCCTCGAGGGTGTGCGGGCCTTTCGGCGGCGTGTCGTCATCGCGTTGATCCAGGTAGCCCTCGGGCAACCGGACCTTCTGGCGCTTGGTCCCCTTGCCGCGCCCCATGCGCAACGCCTGGCGCGGGAACGGTTCGTCGCGATCGATCTGCTGCAACAGGGCGTCCAGTTCCTCGAACGTGTTCACGCGCGTCAGCAGGCCGCGCACGGCGGCGGAGTTGCGGAAGCCCTTCGTGTACCAGGTCGTCCACTTGCGCACCTGGCGAATCCCCATCTCGGGGCCGAACAGGTCCGATAGGCGTCGCGCGTGATCGAGCAGGATGTCGGCGATCTGGCCGAAGTTGGGCGGATTGGCGGGTTGCTCGCCGTTGAAGACGCTGACGAGTTCCCCGAACAACCACGGGCGTCCCAAACAGCCGCGGCCGATGATCACGGCATCGCAACCGGTCTCGCGCATCATGCGCAACGCGTCCCAGCACTCCCAGATGTCCCCGTTGCCCAGCACGGGCACGGTCAGGATGCTCTTCAAGCGCGCGATCGCGGCCCAGTCCGCGTTTCCGGAATACAACTCGGCCGCGGTGCGCGCGTGGAGGCCGACCGCCGATGCGCCGGCCGATTCAGCGGCGCGCGCGGCGTCCTCGAACGTGATCAGGTCCTCGTCGATGCCCTTGCGCATCTTGACCGTCACCGGAACGTCGCCCGCGTTCGAGACCATCGCCCGGACGAGTCGTTCGACCAGCCGCGGCTTGACCGGGATCGCGCTGCCTCCGCCGTTCTTCGTGACTTTAGGAACGGGACAACCGAAGTTGATGTCGAGGTGATCGACGCCCTCCTCGACCAGCGCGGCGACCATCTCGCCCAGGTCCTTGGGATCGGTGCCGTACACCTGGACCGAGCGCGGCTTCTCGTCGGGACTGGAGGATGCGAGCAGCGTGGTCAGGCGGTTGCCCATCAGGAACCCACGCGCCGTGATCATCTCGGACACGTACAACCCGGCCCCGTACTCGCGACACATGCTGCGGAACGCGAGGTTCGTGACCCCGGCCATCGGCGCCAAGACCACGGGCGGCCAGACCTGGAGCGGCCCCAGCTGCAACGGTGCGAACTCGCCCGCGCCCGCGACGGGGACGTCACGGTTCAGGTCGCTGACACACCGCCCGTCCTCGAGGGCGGGGGCGTCGCGCTCGGCCTCGTCGGCGTCCTCTTCCAGATCCAGGTCCACGTTCAGCCGTCCTCGCGGTCCACGCCGGCTTCCACGGGAACGGCGTCGTCCTTGGCGCCTGGTGCGTTGCCGTCCTGGACCTCGGCCTCGAGCATGACGCGCTTGGAGCGCATCTCGAGTCCCCCATCGCGGTGCACCACGACGTTCTCGGGAACCAGCATCGTGTGCGCGTTCCCGACGCGGGTGCGACCGAAGACGGGCGTGCCATCGGCCCGCACTCCGAACTGGTGCCAGCCGAGGCTGGTCCCGATCAGGACGACCTGGATGTCGTCCTGGATCCGCAACCGCCAGCGGTCCATGAACGGGGTCAGGTCCTCGCCCTCGAAGGACAGCACGTACGAGTCCAGCGGGTCGCCGGGAAAGTGCCGAGCGGCGATCAGGCCGGCCATGGTCGGACTGCTCGACAACGCCGCGAGGGTCATGGGCGAGGCCTTGTTCTCGATGAAGATGCCGCCCTTGCGTCGCTCGATCTGCATCTGGGCGTTGGCGCCGACGAGCCGGCCCTTGACGGTCACGACGCGGCTCTCCTTCTCGAGCGTGCTGAGGATCGCGCGCTCGTTCAGATCGGGGTAGTACGTCACGTCGAACGACAGGAGGCGACCGGCGCCGACCTCCTGGATCACGTGGACCTCGTTGCCGACGCTGGCGGCGGTGGCCGGAGTCACCAGACGACTGCCGTAGGCAAAATTCCCGTCCGGACGCTCGACGACGGCCCAGCTCTCGACGCCCAACCGCAGGCCGTGCGCCTGGATCTGGCTGGTGCCCGAGATCACGAGCTCCCCGGTCGGCATCTCGGGCGGCGCGACTTCGAGCGGGGCCGCGAGGTCCTCGCGGACCTTGGCCTGCAGGTCCTCGATCGAACCGAGCGCCTCGAGCAGTTGATCGCGCTCGAGGACGCGACCTCGCACGACGACGATCTCGGGCTCGCGCAGCGCCGCGATGGTGGTCGTCGGATCCAGCCCCAGGACGACCAGGTCCGCCACGAGACCGACCTGCAACGAACCCCGCTGGTCCGCCATGCCCAGGGCCTCCGCAGCACCGGCGGTCGCCGCATGCAGGATCGCGGCAGCAGGAATGCCCGCCTCGGCCCATTGTTCGAATTCATCGTGCAGCGCCCGCCCGGGGACGAGCCACGAATTGGGCGAACCGGTGCCCGGGACGAGCCGCGCGCCCGATTCGTGCAAGCGTCGCAACACGCCGCGCTGCACGTCCAGCGACGTCTGCAGTCCGAGGCGCACGTCCGGGTGTCCCAGATCGCCGGCCCAGGTCGCGCGCTCGTCCTGCCAACGCACCTCGTAGTGCGGCGAGAGGAGATCGAGCTCGTCCGGACGATCCGCGCGTTCCTGCAACATGCGCTGATAGACCCCGAGCATCGGCGTCACCGCGAGGCCCGACTCGGCCACCGCCTGCACGTTCTGGCCCAACTTCACCGCATCCAACTGGTCCCAACGGGTGTCCGGCGGCAGCAGAGCTCCCAGCCCGAACACGCCGTCCTGCTGGGAGGCCAACAGCTGAGCCAGGCTGGCCTTCGCTGGCTTCGGCCCCCAGACCTGCATCCCCGCTTCGTGAGCAGTTGCCAGCATGGCGCCCCAGGCGTCGAGTGGCAGGCCTTCGCGGATGGAGTAGAAGTCGATGCTCTGGCCCTGGCTCTCCAGCAGTTCGGCCAGGGAGATGAGCTGTTCGACCGCCGACTGTGCGTCGGTGAACACGAACGCATCCGACATCGCGCTGCCGGGCCCGTCGATGATCTGGCCCGAGATCCAGAGTTCCGGACCAGGACCCAGCTCGCGCATCTCGGGACGCTGGTAGCTGAGGATCGAGTTCATCTCGTTCCCCGTATCGCAGATCAACGTGACTCCCGACGCCAGGTACAGGGCATCGTGCTCGGGATCGTAGTGGGCGGACGCGTCGATCAGACCCGGCGCCACGTGGAGCCCGGTGACGTCGAGCACCTCGGCGCCTTCCGGCACGTCCACCTCCGCGCCGATCGCGGCGATCTTGCCGTCCTCGATCAGGATGGTGGACACGGTGGGCTCGGAGCCCGGAGTCATCGAATGAACCGTACCGCCGACGAGGGCGATGGTCTGGAGCAGCATCATCATGGTGGTGTTCCGCGGTCCAAAGGTCCCACGGGCCCCCAGGGTCGCCTGGGCGGCCCTCGGGTGCAAACACCCATCCGGACCCGTGTCCCAAGTTCCCGGCATCTCCATGCTGGGCGGCTCCAACTCCCGCTGCCACGAGTTCGCAGGGACACCGGTTCCCTGTGCCCGCAGTGCGTAGTCCCCCATGTCCCGGCGCCTGGCGTTCCTGATGCGCGCGGTCCCCTTGCCTGTGCGGCTCCTGGCGACTGTGGATCCTGGCGACTGCGGCTCCCAACGGCGGACCTTCCAGGCCCCCCGAGTTCCGAGTGCCCCCAGTTCAGGCTGCCCCAAGTCGGCGGCCCTCGATACCCTGCGCGGCATGGCCCTCCCCACCATTCGCCTCGCCACGGACCGCCTGCCCCCTGGACCCTGGATCTACGGCCGCCAGACCGAACCCGCCCCCGATGTCGAGAACGGCAGCCTGGTCGAGGTCCTGGACGATGCCGATCGCTTCATCGGCCACGCCCTCTACAACGCCCAATCCGACATTCGGCTGCGGATCCTCGCCCGCGGGAAGCGTTCCGAGCTGGACAAGCCGCGGGAGTTCCTCCTGCGCAAGATCTCCGCGGCCATGCGCCTGCGGAAGAAGGTGCTGCGCCTCCCCGAGGTGACCGACGCCTGGCGCGTGGTGCACGGCGAGGGCGACGACCTGCCCGGCCTCGTCATCGACCGCATCGGCACCACCTTCGTTTGTGAGCACCACGCTCTGGGGTTCTGGAACCTGCGCGAGGAGGTGGAATGGGCCCTGGGCCAGCTGGACCAGGACGCCCACGTCATCCACCGCGTGCCCAAGAGCGCCCGCAACCACGAGGGCTTCGACCCCCAAGAGGGCGGCGGTGAGCCGGGTGACGTGGAGCTCGAGATCACCGAACACGGGCTGAAATACCCGGTTCGACCCGGTTTCGGCCACAAGACGGGCTGGTTCTGCGACCAGCGCGACAACCGCAAGACGATCGGGTCCCTGGCGGCGCGACGCGACGTCCTGGATCTGTGCTGCAACGCCGGAGGTTTCGCCTTGCAGGCCGCGGCCCAGGGCGCCAAGCGCGTGCGGGCCGTCGATCTGGACGAAGTCGTGCTGGATCGCGCGGCCGCGGCGGCCGAGTTGAACGACCTGCCGGTCCAGTTCCGGCACGCGGATGCCTTCGACGTCCTGCGCGAGGTGCGCTCCGACAGCCGGCGCCCCGATCTGATCGTGCTGGACCCGCACAAGATCATCTCGGGCAAGGCGACGCTGGAAGTCGGCCGCAAACGCTACCTCGACCTCAACTCCCTGGCCCTCGAAGCGGTGGCCCCTGGGGGTCTCCTGGCCACCTTCTCGTGCTCCGGAGCCCTGGACGTGCCCTCCTTCCTGGGCATCCTCTTCCAGGCGACCCGCAGGGCCGAACGCGAGGTTCGCCTCATCCGCCAACTCGAAGCTGGGCCCGATCACCCCCAGCGTCCGGAGTTCCCGCGCTCGAGGTATCTCAAAGGAGCGCTGCTGGCGGTGGACTGACGGAGCTCCAAAGCCCAGAATACTGGACGTGCGCCTCCGCGACGGACTCAACCGGGTTCCGCGGAGGCGCCCCCTTTGCCGCCAAAATTCCCCGTTGGCGGCAGGGCGTACGACATGGCAGGGGCACCCCCAAACATGACTCTCTCGATCCTCGCGTTCCGTGACAAGTGGCAGGAGTTCGACGAAGCCTGGAAGACCCGCATGGGTGAAGAAGGCCCCATCGACGACATTCTGACCGCCATCAAAATTGCGGGAGACAAGAAGCGCATCGCGCGTCTGGTTCCGATGGTCAAGGAGGCCGCGGAGCTCTTCGAGGCCGGTGACCGCAGCGCCGACGCAGCACGGATGGTCGGCGCGACGCTGATCGCCGGTGGCAACCCGCCGGAGCTCACGCCCGACCTCATGCGCCTCGCGGACGCGGCCTGGTCCAAGGAAGATTGGTACGCGCCGTTCTGTGAACTGGCCGGCCTGGTCGAAGGCGCGCCCGACCTGCGCACGCCCTGGAAGAAGTTCGCCAAGATGCTGGCCTTCCAGCCGAAGACGCTGGTCTTCCACCCCGGAGGCTGGGGCGCGGGCGAGGTCCAAGGCCTCAACGTCGCCAAGCTCGAGCTCCACGTGAAGTTCGCCACGGGGATGCAGGATCACTTCCCGATGAATGCGGCGATCGACATCTTCGATTGCCTGCGCGAGAACGAGCTCAAGGGCCTGCACTTCCGCGACGGCGATGGCATTCGCAAGCACGCCAAGAAGGAGCCCCTCGACGTCCTGCGCACGATCGTCGAGCACCATCACGGCAAGACGACCACCAACGCGATCCGCAACGCCTTGATGCAGATCGGCATCGAGGGCAGCGCCTGGTCCGCCTGGTGGCGCAAGGCCCGCAAGCTGGCCGAGAACTCGGAATGGTTCGACGTCAACGGCACGCCGGCCAAGTCCTCGGTCGCTTTGCTGCTCGACGCGAAAGACCCGACGGAGGCCTTCCGCCGCCAATTGCTGCATGCCAACGGCGTCGGCGAAGCGCTCGGCAAGGTCCGCGACCTGTTCGTCGGAGGCAACCCCGATGCGGCGCTCGTCGAGATCGGTCTCGAGGAACTCGAGCGCCTGGCCGCACTCGAAACGGAAGCTCTGCCGGAACGCTTGGCCGCTTGGTTGTTGCTGCGCGAGCATCGCGGCGAGACCCCCGAGCTCTGCTTGCAGGTGCTCAACGAAGTCCTGGCCGGCCCCGCGCCGCCGGACCCCTCGATCGCCGGTTCGCTCTGGGAACTCTTCCAGGCGCTTCCGGGCGCCAAGGATCAGGAGCGCACCGTCGTCCTGCTGCCGGAACTCTTCGGAGAGAACTGGCTCGACGAAGTGCTGCCGCACTTGCAACACGCCGCCGCCGGCATGGTGCGACCCCTGGTCGACGCCTACCTGCAAGCCAAGCGGGACGAGGATCTCAAGGGCGTCTACAACGCCTTGCTCTCCCGTCCGTTGCGTGCCGCTGCGCTCCTCGCGCGCCTGGCCGCGCAGTTCGAGACCGAGCCGCTGGACGACACGTTCCCGACACCGCCGCAACGCGCCCAGGCCTTCCTGTCCTTGGCGAACCACCTGCACCGCCAGCGTCGAGGCAACGCGCACTTCACGCGCGTCTGCGCTCGCCTCACCGACCAGCTGACCGGGGGCGCCGACCCGCTCCTGCGACGACTGTTGTCGGGCTCCGAGTCCGCCGCGCTGCGCGCCGCCTCCCTGCTCTGCCAACGCGGTGTCGACCCCGAGGTCGATCATCTCGTCACCGAGATCTGCCTCGAGTTCGACCGTCACTTCTTCGCGGGCCAGCACGGTCCGTTCTGGGAAGGCGACACGATCTGGGTCACCAAGGCCGGCCTCGAGGCCCGCTCCGGCGAGCTCAAGGAACTGCGCGAGGTCAAGATTCCGGCCAACGAGGACGCGATCGGACTCGCCGCCTCCTATGGCGACCTCTCGGAGAACGCCGAGTGGGAAGCCGCCATGGAGGAGCAGCGCAACCTCACGCGCCGCGCCATGGAGATCGAAGCCGAACTGCGCAACGCCGACCTGATCGAGAACGTCGCGATCCCTGAGGACACCGTGTGCCCCGGCACGCGCGTGACGTACCGCGAAACGGTGTCCGGCCAGGTCCTGCCCGTCGCCATCCTGGGCCCCTGGGACGGTGACACGTACCAGGGCGACCAGGTCGTCTCCTATCGCGCCCCCCTGGCCGCCGGCCTTCTGGGACTGGGCATCGGGGACAACGCGGTTCTGGACCTGCCTTCGGGCGAGTTGAAGGTCGAGGTGACCGAGATCACGCCGCTCGAGATGGCCTGAGCCCAACTCCGACGGCCCGAGCGCCCCGGAATCACGTTCCCAGTGGACGTGCGGTTCGGGAGTGGCTCCCTCTACCGAGCCCCAGGTCCTGGACCTGGGGCTCGGTGACGTTTCCGCCCCGACTTGAGACACGACGGGGCGCCGAAACCTCGAAATCGGCCAGGAAAGACCCTGGGCGAGCTTGAACATCAGTCGATCACGATGTAATGTTCAATCCGATGATCGCTCCCCACGTGGATCCCCCCGCCCTTCTGAAGGCCCTCGCCGACCCGACCCGCTTGCGGATCCTGGGCCTGCTGGAGCTCGAGGAACTGTCCGTGGGCGAGTTGACCCGGGCGCTGGGACTCTCCCAGAGCCGCGTGTCGAACCACCTGCGGGTCCTGCGCGACCAGGGCCTCTTGATCGAACGCCGCACCGGGACCTCCACCCGGGTGCGCGTCGTGCTCGATCGCGAGGGCGACTTCGTGGCCCGCCTCTGGTCGCCCCTGCGCGACGGGCTGCGCGGCATGGTCGATCACGACGCAGACCGCGCACGCCTGCAGACCGTTCTGGCCGAGCGCTCCGGCGCGGACGACTTCTTCGACCGCGTCGCGGGCCAATGGGACAAGCTCGGAGAGCGTTTCGCTTCCGGCCAGGCCCGCCAGCGCTCGGTGGCCGGCCTGCTGCAGCGTGGCCTCGTCCTGGCGGACCTGGGATGCGGTGCGGGCTACATGGCGCGCGCCCTGGCGCCGCTCGCCTCCACCCTCATCTGCGTGGACCGCTCCGAGAACATGCTCGACGAGGCGCGCCGCAACCTGGCTCACGTCCCCGGGAACACCCAGGTCGACTTCCGCGCGGGAGACCTGGACGCGCTACCCATCGAGGACGCCGAACTGGACGGCGCCGTGCTGGGCATGGTCCTGCACCACCTGTCCGAGCTGGATGCGACGTTGCGCGAAGTGCACCGCGCCCTGCGACCTGGCGGCACGCTCTCGATCCTCGAACTGCAGCCGCACAAGGAGAGCTGGATGCACGAGGACCTGGGCGACCAACACCTCGGCCTCGATGCCACCGACGTGATCGCCGCGCTGCGCCGCACGGGTTTCAGCGATGTGCATCTCGAGCCCGTCGACGATCACTACTGCCCCATTCCCCAGGACGGCGGTGAAGCCGCCCACCTGCCGCTCTACCTCGTGCGCGCCTGCCGCACCCCCTGAGACCGACCACGAGCCTTGCCCCGTTGGCATGGCCTTGAATTCCCGCGCGTTCTGCACGGATCCAACCGATGGTACCGGGGCACCCAGCCCCATCCCGATTCCCTGAAGGGCTCGAAACGCCCACCCTCCCCATGACTACGACCAACCTCGTCACCGACTACAAGGTGAAGGACCTCGCCCTGGCCCACTTCGGACGCCAGGAGATCAAGATGGCCGAGGTCGAGATGCCCGGCCTGATGGCGCTCCGCGAGGAGTACGCCGGCAAGTTCCCGCTCAAGGGCGCGCGCATCACCGGCTCCCTGCACATGACCATTCAGACGGCGGTTCTCATCGAGACGCTCGTCGACCTGGGCGCCGAAGTGCGCTGGGCCTCGTGCAACATCTTCTCGACCCAGAACCACGCGGCGGCCGCCGTCGTCGTCGGCCCCAACGGCACCCCCGATGCGCCCCAGGGCATCGCCTGCTTCGCCTGGATGGGCGAGACGCTGCCGGAGTACTGGTGGTGCACCAACCAGGCGCTGACCTGGCCCGACGGCATCAAGCCGAACATGATCCTGGACGACGGTGGCGACGCCACGATGCTCGTTCTGAAGGGTGCCGAGTGGGAGAAAGCCGGCGCCGTTCCGGAGCCCAAGGACTCCGACTCCGAGGAGTGGCAGGTCTTCCTGGGACTCTGCAAGGACAGCCTCGCCGCGTCGAAGACCAAGTGGAACGACGTCAGCAGCGAGATCCTGGGCGTCTCCGAGGAGACCACCACGGGCGTCCACCGTCTCTACCAGATGGTCGAGCGTGGCGAACTGATGTTCCCCGCCATGAACGTCAACGACTCCGTCACGAAGTCGAAGTTCGACAACCTCTATGGTTGCCGCCACAGCCTCGTCGACGGCATCTGCCGCGCGACGGACGTGATGTTGTCCGGCAAGGTCGCGGTCGTCTGCGGCTACGGCGACGTCGGCAAGGGCTCGGCCCAGTCCCTCAAGGGTCAGGGCGCGCGCGTCATCATCACCGAGATCGATCCGATCTGCGCGCTGCAGGCCGCGATGGAAGGCTTCGAGGTCAAGCGCCTCGAAAGCGTCGTCGAGACCGCTGACATCTTCATCACCACGACGGGCAACAAGGACATCATCACCGCCGCGCACATGGCGAAGATGAAGAACAACGCCATCGTCGGCAACATCGGCCACTTCGACAACGAGATCGACATCGCCGGCCTCGCCAAGGTGCCCGGCATCGTCAAGGAGAACGTCAAGAACCCCGCCGAGCACGGCAACCAGGTCGACCTGTGGAAGTTCTCGGACGGCCACCAGATCATCATGCTCGCGGAAGGCCGCCTGCTGAACCTCGGTTGCGCCACCGGCCACCCGAGCTTCGTGATGTCGAACTCGTTCACGAACCAGGTCATGGCGCAGATCGAACTGTTCCAGAACCACTCGCTGTACGAGAACAAGGTCTACACGTTGCCCAAGCATCTGGACGAGCGCGTCGCGCGCCTGCACCTCGAGAAGCTCGGCGTCGAGTTGACCGAGCTCTCCAAGGACCAGTCCGACTACTTGGGCATCCCGGTGGAAGGTCCCTACAAGCCGACGCACTACCGCTATTGATCGAAGGCGGATCGACGCTCGCAATCGCGTCGTCCTCCGCGCAATCTGAACGGCGCCGCTCCTCATGACGAGGGGCGGCGCCGCTTCCATGTCCACTTCACCCAGCCCCCCCATCGTCGGCCGCCTGGCGCCGAGCCCGACCGGACTTCTGCACCTCGGCCACGCGCGCTCGTTCCTGCTCGCCTGGTGGCAGGTGCGCTCCGCCGGTGGAACGCTGCGCATGCGCATGGAGGACCTGGACGCTGGCCGTTCGCGACCCGAGTTCGAGGCGGCCGCCCTGCGCGACCTCGAATGGCTCGGCCTGGATTGGGACGGCGAGGTGCTGCGCCAATCCACACGCCACGACGCTTACCGGGCCGCGCTCGCACGGCTCGACGATCTTGGACGACTCTACCCGTGCGTCTGCACGCGTGCCGAGATCGAGCGTGCGGTTTCCGCTCCGCATGCCGACGACGGGACGCGGCGCTATCCGGGCACGTGCCTCGGCAAGTTCTCAAGCGAGGACGAGGCCCGCGCCTCGAGCTCGCGGGAACCCGCCTTGCGACTGCGCGTCGACCCGGGAACGACCCGGGTCGAGGACGCGGTTTGCGGCCCACGCGACTTCGACATCCAAGCCGAGGTCGGCGACTTCCCGGTCCGCACACGCGACGGGATGCCCACCTACCAACTCGCGGTCGTCGTCGATGATGCCGCCCAAGGCGTGACCGATGTGCTGCGCGGGGACGACCTGCTGTCCAGCGCCGCGCGCCAGCAGGTGCTGTACGCATGGCTCGGTCAGCCCACGCCGCGCTGGCACCACGTGCCGCTGGTGGCGGACCTGGACGGCCAACGACTGGCCAAACGTTCGGACGCGATGTCCCTGGTCGCCCTGCGCGAGGCGGGCGTCGAACCCGAGGACCTGGTGGGTTGGGCCGCACGAAGTTCGGGACGGACGGGACCTTCCCGCGGGACCCCGGCGGACTTCCTGGGTTCGTTCGACAGCGCCGCGATCCGCACCGAGTCCCCGACGGTCGGCCCGGCCACCTTCGGGCTCTGACGGCCTCGAAGCCAACGATTCCGGGGCCCCCTGCCCGCCTCGCACGTCCGTGGGCACCCTTGCCGCCAGATCCTCGATCGAAGGTTGGACCTGGGAGCCCGAACAACTAGCCTGCCGCCCCGCGGCCGAGCTCCGGCCTCCCGGCTCTCCTCCAGATTCGACTCCTCGCCTTCCTATGCGCCTCCATCACGCCCTCGCCCTCCTCGCTCTGGCCTCGCCCGCCATCGTCTCCTGCAAGGCCCCGTCGGGCTACGAGACCCAGGCCGACACGGCCGCCTCGATGTACGAACTGCACGAGACCATCGACGACACCCGCGTCCAGATGATGGATGCGATCGAGAACCTGCGCCAGATCCAACGGGACGCTGAAGTCGATCCGCGCCCCGCGTTCGAGACCTATCTCGACAACGTCAAGAAGCTCGAGAAGAGCGGGGACGGCCTCGCGCGTGCGGTCCGCGCGATCGAACATCAGGGCCAGGACCACTTCGACGCCTGGGAAGCACGCATCGAGCAGATCCAGAAGGAATCGCTGCGCACGCGCAGCCTCGAGCGACGAGCGGTGCGCCGCGACGATTGGCTCGGGCTGTTGGAACGCGCCCAGGTCTACATGGACGGCTACGGCTCGTTCGTGGTCGACCTGCGTGACGTGGCCACGTACCTCGAGAGCGACCTGAACGCCACCGGCATCGCTACCGTCGCCGACGAGATCGGTCGCATCGAAGGCAAGGTCCGCGCAGAGCTGGAGCGCATGCATCAGCTGATGGATCGGCTCGAGGCCTCCGCGGAGACCTTCGGTCCCCTGCCGTCGGCGAAAGTCGAGGACGAAGCCGCCGACGAGTCCGACGAGGACTGATCGGGACCCTCACATGTCGAACGCCGCGCGCTCCCGGATCGGGGGCGCGCGGCGTTCTGCGTTCCCGCCAGGGACGGCGGGGACCTCCGCGTTGGGTCGCTCAGGGAAGCGGCGTCACCGTCACCGGACCGAAAGCCGCATCGACGTGGTGGGCGACCATCAAGAAAGAGCCCGCCCCCGGATCGGTCCCGACCTCGGTGGTCAGGTCGATGTCCCAAGCCACCGGCTCGGACGTGCCTTTCACCCAGCGGCGCATCTGGTATCGCGTGCCTCCTCCAGGTTCGTCCTGAACGCGCAAGCGGAAGGCATAGGTGACCCCCACCGTGAGCGGGGCGACCCCGTAGTGGTTGGCGATGGTCGAGACCCCGTTGTTCCAGGTCTGCCAGCGCGCGTTTCCGTTGTCCCACCAGCGATACATGAAGAGCCCGCCGAGCGGGAACACGTCATGGTCCAGTTGGGACGAGGCGAATCCGTCGTTGAGTCCGATCCAACGCAACCCGAAGCCCAGAGCATAGGAGTGAGCCTCCGCCGCGTAGCCGTTCGGGTCCAGAGCCAGCACGGTGGCCTCGGTTCGAACCTCGTAGTCCGTCCAGGCATCCGGACCGTGGGCTTCCCCGATGGCCGCCAGGCGATCGTAGCCGAGCTCGTTCGCATCGTTGCGCAGCACGGCGCCCAGGCTCGGGTGGTTCTCCAGGTGCCAGGCCCCGTCCACGATCTGCACCGCGTCACGAGCTTGCAGCCCCGCGTTCAGGAAGTCGTCGAACGAGGTCGTTCCCATGGTCCAGGTCACATCGGGCGTGTGCTCGATCCGGATCACGGCCGACCGCACGTGAGCTTCTTCGTCGGTCGCCAGCAGCTCCACAGTCGTGATGTGCTTGCCTCCGACGAGCGGCCCCAGGAGCAGGTCGTCGACCGGGATCTCCAGGTTGAAGTCGCCCGCATGGGCCAGGCGCGGCGGATGGCTGTCGATCCACGGCGCGTTGCCCAGATCCAGCGCACCGTAGGGCCCGCCGTTCACGCGGTACTGCAGCTGACACGTTGCAGCGACGTCGACCTCGTCCAGGTCGGTGAGGCGGCCCAACAGGTTGAGATCCTGGTTGGCATTGCCTCGCGAACCGCTGTCCAAGACCCAGCTCCCGGGCTCGATCTCATCCGCCGTCCAGAGGTTCAACTCCGGCGCGTCACCACCATCGGCAGCGGACGGAACGATCGCGATGTCACCGCGCCAGGTCTGGTTGCCACTGGCGTCCTGGACCTCGAGCCGCAGCACATGGGGCTGTCCCGCAGCCAATCCGCGTAACGTGTGCGAACCGGACAGACCGAGATAGCCGGTCGAGTACGTACCCGAAGCATGTTGGTCGTCGAGGCCCCAGCGCAAGGTCGCGAGCGTCGGCTCGTCGGTCCTCCAGTTGAAACGTACGGTTCGGTCGTCCAGAGCGGTGGCGCGGAGCCCGAACACGAAAGGCGCGCGCAGGTCCACGCGGGCCGTGACGTCGTCGTCGTCCAACGGGTGTCCGGAGGCGCTGATCGCATCGATCCACGCCGTGTGGGGTCGAGCGCTGCCGCCACTGTTGATCGCCGTCGGCCCGAACTGCTCGAGCTGGAGCGGGAACGTGAAGGTCGCCCCGGGTGACCAGACCGACCCGTCCGTGGACCACTCCTGGGTCCAGACGTCGCCGACGCGCGACACGCGCATCTCGAGCGGCTGGCCGGTAGGCCATGGGGCGCTCTGCAGGACGTAGGCGACGTTGTGTTGAACGACTCCGTCAGCGAACGCGGCAGCGAGCACGTGCAGCCGGCTCTGATAGAAGGAGAAGTCGAACCGCAACCAGCGGTCGGGGCCTTCCTCGAAGATCAAGCCGTTCCCGGTTCCCTCCTGGTCGAGCCCGTTCAAGAATCGCGCCGTCACGGTCAGATCCTGGTCCTGCACGGACTGCATCAAGCGCAAGGACTCGTTGCCGTGGGACCACGGGTCGTGCGCCACCCCGGCAGGTACTCCGAGTGCGAGACCATGATCGAGCCCCTCGTCGAAGAACGAGACCTCTCCGACACCGAAGGGATCCACGAGCCTCCAGATCCCGAGGTCGAGGTTGGCCTCGACGAAACCATCCGAACGCGGCCCGGAAGCAGGCTCCGTCGCTGCGGCGAACGGGTCGAGGGACACCACGTTCCCCAGCGCATCGCGTCCGAACAGAACCAAGGTCTGGGAACGTCCCGCGTCCAGACCGACCAGGTCGATCGCGTGGGACGTCCCGCCCCCTGCCGCGAACACGCGTTCGATCAGCGACCCGCCTTCAAACCGCTCCAGCCACGTCTCCGCGTACTCGCTGGAATCGAACTGCACGCGCAGCGCGTGGGTCTCGGAGGTGATCGCAACGTTGTTCAGCGTCAGGTTGGACGTCGGACTCGGAGGCGGAACGCCAAGGCTGCCGCCCCCACCTCCACCACAGGCGACCAAGGTCGCGAGGGTCAAGGGGAGCATGGCTCGATGGATCGATTCGAATCGGCGGCGGTTCCTCATGCCCAACCGTACCTCTGCTCGCCGACGTTTCTGAACGAAACCTTTTCCCGTTCGGTGCGCCTCCGGGCACGGCTTCACGGGGATTGCACGCAGAGGCTGAGTTTCCGGGAACGGGTGGTGCAGCTTGGGTATCCGCGTCCTCGCCAACGTGTCAGGATGGGACGCGTCCCGACGATTCGTCGACCACGAACATTCGCCCGCTCCCCGCGCGGCGACCAACCACCCGAAATCATGTCCCTGAAGTCCATCTCCCTCATCGCGTGCGTGCCGGCCCTGGCCGGCCTCGCCTTCGTCAACTCCGCCGTGTCCCAGGACGTCGACTCCACGGCCACCCCCGCCGTCGCCGCACCCGCAGCTCCGGCCGTCACCATCGACGTGCTCAAGGCCCGTGCCGGCAAGTGGTACCTGGTCGACGAGAACGGAGCGCCGACCAACGAGCTCGTCTCCGAGATGCGGATCACCGCGGGCGGCAACGCCGTTCTCGAGCTGCTCTTCCCGGGCACGCCGAACGAGATGATCACGGTCTACTATCAGGATGGCAACACGCTGATGCTGACGCACTACTGCGTCGCCAACGCGCACCCCCAGATGATCTGCAACTCGGCCTCCACGCCGGAGCGCTTGGTGTTCGATTGCAACGGCGGCGCCAACATCCTGGATGCCAACACCGGCCACATGCACAGCGCTGTGATCGAGATGGGTGATGCCGACCACATGAAGACCGAATGGACCTTCTTCGCCCAGGGTGAGAAGCAGCACGGGGCCACGTTCGACCTCGTGCGCGTCGCAGATCACAAGGAAACGAAGTAGGTCCGGGACGAACGCGCCTCGGCCGCGAGTTGCCACGGGTTCGCGTTCCCCGACCCACATGCAGAAGGCGGGTCCCTCCATCGAGGGACCCGCCTTCTGTGCATGTCAACCTGGAACGGCTCAGTACTTCAAGCCCAGCTTCTTCAGCTTGGGCAGGATCACCGCGCGGCAATATCCCTGGCTGGAGTTCAGCGCGTAGTAGTCCTGGTGGTAGGCCTCGGCCGAATAGAACGTCGAAGCGGCGGTCACCTCGGTCACGATCGGATCGTCGAAGATCTTCGCGGCTCCGACCGCATCGATCATCTCGCGTGCAGTGGTGGCTTGGTCGGCCGAGTGGAAGAAGATCACCGACCGGTACTGCGTACCGCGGTCCGCGCCTTGACGATTGAGGGTGGTCGGGTCGTGAAGCCGGAAGAACCAATCGAGGAGTTCCTCGTACGGCAACACCGAAGGGTCGTAGGTGACCTGCACGACTTCCGCGTGCCCCGTCGTCCCGGTGCAGATGTCCTTGTAGGTCGGATCGGCCGTCGTGCCCCCCATGTAGCCGGACACGACCTGCTCGACCCCTTCGACCTGGAGCAACACGGCTTCCACGCACCAGAAGCATCCGGCGCCCAAGGTCGCGACGGCCGGCGACGGATCGCTGGCCAGCGGGGCGGAGTCCGGATCGACGTCCGAAGCGGAGTCCCCTTCGGTGACTTCTTGATGTTCGTTCGGGTGATTCATGTCGCGCGTGTGACGGGCCTCGCCTTCGGGATCCGTTCCCGTGCATGCGGTGAGGAGCAACAACGAGGAAAGGAGGGTGATTCGCATGATGGACTTGGGAGTCGAAGGGCCGCTGGAACGCGGAGCGCTCCGGACGAGTCCCAACTACGCAGGAGCCATGACCTGTGACGGGTCAGGATACGAATCCGGGTGGTGGTCCGCCGACGGCCGCAGCGTCGACCGACACTCCGCGCGAGGTCGCCCGGCCGAGCCTCCGCAGTCCCAGCGCGCTGGTCGGGCCCCCACGCCATCCACTTCGGGGGTCCCCCTGCTGACGGTCCGGTCCGCACACCCGACCGAGAGGCTCCTCCAGATCGATTCGAATGCGCGCCTGGGGGCCCCTGAGGGGGGTGTTCGGGGAAAAACCAGGAAGAACTGCTGCGAAGCCCCTTGGATTCCTATGCTGTTCAGCGGTGTTTCAGGTGCACCCTGCTCCATGCAGGTGACTGATCCACATCCTAGATTCCGGGCCATCGGGCCAGCTACCAAAGAAAACGATACACGTGAAGTCCAAACTCTACGTCGGCAACATCTCCTTCCAGTCCACCGCGGATGACATCCGCAGCGCGTTCGAATCTGGAGGTCGCACGGTCACCGACGTGTTCATCCCCACGGATCGCGAAACCGGCCGCCCCCGCGGCTTCGCATTCGTCGAGCTGAGCACCCCCGAGGAAGCTCAGTCCGCCATCGAAGAACTGAACGGCACCGATCTCGGTGGCCGCACTCTCCAGGTCAACGAGGCCCGCGAGAAGCAGCCCCGCTCCGGCGGCGGCGGACGCTACTAGGTCCTCGAGGACCCAAGCAGTCTCAAACAACGAGGCCCGCTC
>TARA_R110002096_G_scaffold6206_10_pt1 | contig 36947 bp, 34 predicted proteins | sample TARA_R110002096 | Tara Oceans TARA_R110002096 (sample SAMEA4397295) | marine metagenome | biome: Polar Biome; feature: [DCM] deep chlorophyll maximum layer (ENVO:01000326); material: water (ENVO:00002006), including particulate matter (ENVO:01000060) such as... | depth 35 m
TCGTGCTTCCGGTTTCATCGCCATGACCATTTCGGTTGCAATAAATCCAGGCGCGATAGACGCTGCGCGCAGGCCATAGCGCGCGAATTCTTTTGCCCAGACCACTGCCATTGCTTCAACGCCCGCTTTCGACGCCGAATAATTCGCCTGGCCCATGTTACCGTGCCTTGAGATCGAAGAGATGTTGATGATGCATCCCTTGCAATCCTGTTCAATCATCTGCGCTGCGGCTTCGCGTCCACAGAGAAAACTGCCCGTAAGGTTGACATCAATAACCTGCTGCCATTGCTGCAACGACATCTTGCTCTGCAGTTCACCGTCTTTGTACTTAAGCGTCAGCGCGTCCCGAGTGATACCCGCGTTATTGACCAGACCATGCAGTGCCGTGAATCTTGATCCAATCTCTGCAAACAGCTGCTCGACTTGTGTTTCGTCGCTAACATTGGCGATGTATGTATCTACATCGCTGGCACCGGCATCGCGGCAGGTTTCCGCGGTTTCCGCCAGTGCAGCGTCGTCGAGATCGATCAGTGCGAGCCTTGTCCCGCTTTTCGCGAGACGCGCGCCGATGGCCGCGCCGAGGCCTCGGCCTGCGCCGGTGATGGCAATAACTTTGTTCGCTAGTTCCACGTCTATCCCTTTAGTCTTGTAGGTCAGGCAGGTTGCGGTAAAGGTCGAGCGCTTCCGGATTGGCCAGTGCGCCTTTATTCTTGACCTCGCGACCCTCAACAATTTCGCGTACCGCGAGTTCCGATATCTTGCCTGATTTTGTACGCGGAATATCGGCAATCTGAACTATTTTTGCAGGCACGTGGCGGGGGCTCGCCCCATTTCGAATACGAACACGCAATTCATCGACAAGGCCGGGCGTCAATTTCACGTCGTCACGCAGGACTACGAACAACACAACCCGCACGTCGTCGTCCCAGGACTGGCCGATCGCGATACTTTCAAGCACTGTGTCAACCTGTTCGACCTGCCGATATATTTCGGCTGTCCCGATGCGCACGCCGCCGGGATTCAACGTCGCGTCGCTACGACCGTGAATAATAAAGCCGCCGTTGCTGGTCAGTTCGGCGAAGTCTCCGTGTGCCCATATGCCCGAAAATTTTTCGAAATAGGCGGCATGATATTTCCTGCCATCCTCGTCACCCCAGAATCCAATCGGCATCGACGGAAATGGCCGTGTACAGACCAGTTCGCCTTTCGTTGCGACAACGGGCTGACCCTCGTCATCCCATATTTCGACGGCCATACCCAGACCCGGTCCCGGAATTTCACCCCGACGCACCGCAGTGAGTGGATTACCAAGGACAAAACAGGACACGATATCGGTGCCGCCGGCAATCGACGCAAGGTACATATCTTGCTTGATGTGTTGATAGACAAAATCAAAACTTTCAGCAACCAGCGGCGAACCCGTCGAGGCCATCAAGCGCACACTGGACAGGTCATGGGTCTGCATCGGCTTAATATCCTGCTTTTTTAACGCATCGATGAACTTCGCCGATGTACCGAAGTGAGTCATCCGCTCAGCGTCTGCGAAATCAAACAGGATTTCTCCGCCCGGATGAAATGGCGACCCGTCGTACAGAAGAATTGTCGCCTCAGATGCGAGTGCAGACACCAGCCAGTTCCACATCATCCAGGTACAGGTTGTGAAGTAGAAGACTCGATCGCCGGGCCGAACGTCGCTGTGCAGCTGATGTTCTTTCAGGTGTTGCAGCAAGGTGCCGCCGACAGAATGGACGATGCATTTCGGTACGCCGGTCGTGCCGCTGGAGAAGAGGATATACAGCGGGTGCTGAAAGGGTACGCGTTCGAACTCGATTTCCCGTTCTTCGAAGTCGGCAATAAAGTCGTCGAACAGCACAGCACGAGGAATATCACCCGTCGATGCTGCCGTGCCCAGTGCTGTGCGCAGAAACGGGATGATCAGGACTTGCTGGACGGACGCGAGCTCGCTGGCAATGGCGCCGAGTTTCGGGAGCACATCAATTTCTTTGCCGGCATAGAAATAGCCGTCGCAGGCGATGAGAACTTTCGGTTTAATTTGACCGAATCGGTCCAGCACAGCACCACGGCCGAAATCGGGTGAGCACGAAGACCAGGTCGCGCCGATGGAGGCGGTTGCCAACATCGCAACGACAGCGTCAGGTGTATTTGGCAGCATGGCCGCGACACGGTCGCCGCGTTCGACACCGGCCTGGCGCAAGGCCTGGGCCAGGCGCGACACCTTCGCATGCAGCTCGTCCCAGCTGATACGTGATTGCAGGCGGTCCTCACACCAGAAAACCATTGCATCGTCGTTACCGCGACGGCGCATGAGGTTTTCTGCGAAGTTTAAGTTTGCATCGGGGAAAAAACGGGCGCGGAACATATCATCGCCGTCGATGATCGGGCACTCACCGCGTTCACCCAGGACGCCGCATTGCTCCCAAACCTCGGACCAGAACGAATCGATCGCATCAACCGACCAGCGGTGCAGGCCTGCATAATCCGCCAGTTTCAAATCATGACGAGAATTTATCGTCGTTAAAAACCGGCCCAGTAGCGATTCCCGACGTTGAGTCTCGGAAGGATCGTAGAGTATGTCGTCCATGAAAGATTTCCTGGCAGAACCTTTGATTGCATCCAGGTTGCGTAATCTATCATCGAATCCGAAGAAAAACTGCAGCGTGACGTGTGCGGCGGCACCTATTGCCGCTTGCCGTTGTTGTTTCGGTTTTGCCTCGATTTTGGCAGCAGCCAGACCGCCAGCCCGGTCAGGCTCAGCAGGATCAGGATGGCCGCGATTACGTCTGTGAGCAGCGTACCGGACACACCCAGGATACGGCCGCTGTGCAAGTCGGCCAGCACACGCTCAATCGACACGCCCTTACCGCGGTAAAGCCGTACCAGTTGCTGCAGTTCCTGTTTGCTTGGAAGTGACTGATCAACCCAGACGGCCGCATCCCGCGCATTGGGTGATGCTGGTTTGAAATGCGTCAGTTCCGAATCGCCACTGTAGTAGGCGAGCGTGCTTTGCAGGATGGGGCGTTCCCCAACTCGGCCCAGTCGGGTAACTGTTTCGGGTGCTGGCACCAGTTCGATTGTCTCTACGTATTGCCCGTCGCGCGTCACGACAATGCCGGCATTGTCGGTTGCAAGCAGCACGAAAGTTGGCAGGGCAACGATGCCCGTCAGCGAGTCAATGTCCTGCGCGATTTCCACGCCATCGAGATAGAGGCGCTGACCCAGCAAAGTGGCGCGATGGCCATCGGCGGCAAAGCTCGGGCCGGGTGGCGGTGCACTGACGCCGTAGGCATGCAGCAGCCAGGTCGCGTTTACAGTGCGCTGATCAAGTCGCCACTCTTCGCTGTGGTTGAGCGCAATCCCCGTCGTTGCCAGAACGAGTATGAAAAACAGCGACACAATCCCCAGCCAGCGGTGCACACGGCGCAACCAGGCTCTGGGACGGCGATTAGTTCTTTTTCTTGATCTGATCATGCAGAAGTAATGCGATATTCGCTATTCGAGTTACCGCGCGAACGGACAGCGTCGCTCCGGTTATGCCGTCGATCTTGCGGTCGAGTTCACCGCGATTGTCCAGCCTGACATCATTGAACTGGTCCGTAAAAAACGGATAGCGAACCTCCCATCCGCGACTTTCGCGAAACTCCAGCACCTGAACATTCCGGATGGCATCGTCGGTGACGCTTACGCCAATTGTAATCGGCAATTCCTTGCCAATTTCGTTCAGGATCCAGACGCTGGTGTTACCGTCAAACCAGTAGCGGAGGCGAAGTTCGGCAAACTTGTGACCCAGCGTGGCTTCAATTTTTTCGCGGAGTTCGCCGGTTACCCAGATAGTGCTGACATCGGGCGCCCCGTCGGGATACGCGCTGCGAACATAGTCACTCGACGTCGCGTACTGACCCGCCTCGCTGGACACGGCCGCGCCAAGCGGCGCGACGGTGAACAGCATCAGACATGACAGCAATAATCGCAAACGTCAGCTCCAGTGATCAGAAGTTGTAGCCGAAGCCGAGGTCGATAGCTTCAAAATCACTGCCCGCGAGCCCGGGAAGTGAATAGTTTCGATCGCGGAAATCCATTTTGAAGACGACACCTTCGGTGGGCCAGAAATTGAAGCCGAATTCATTCTGGGTGAACTGGTCCTGGTCGCGCGCACCGTCCAGGTCCTGGTAGCGCACATAGGTTCCCCACTTTTCATTGATGCGATAACTCGGTTCGATGTACCAGCCGTCCTGGCGGTCAGCGCCTGCCGCTTCAACGCCAGCGCCATCGAAGCGCCACTGTGCGAAAAGTGCGCGCAGGCCGAAACCACCGTGTTGATAGGCCGCGTGGGTTGTGAACAACTGGCCGCTATCCAGGCCATCGCCCGCAACCTGGCTCGGATCAGACTGGTACTGGTAGCTCGCAGCCAGTTCGAGGCCGGGAATACCCGTGTACTTTGCGCGCAGCGTATAAGCCGGATCGCTGGCGATTGCTTCCGCGACTTTTTGCCGGCCACTGCGGACCCGGTACGCGCTGCCACCACTGGTTGGCATGGCGAGGCCGGAGTGCAGTGCGACATCCCAGCTAAACCCGCTGTTCGTCCGGCCAGTGAATGCGGCGCCAGCTTCCCACCAGGTCGACGGCAAAATGATGTTCTCAACATCGTTGCGTTCAACGCCGTAGAAGGTCGGCGGCTCGTGCGTCTCGTTAAGTATGCCAATTGGCACCAGGAACAGGCCGGCACGCAACGCACTGTTATCCGTTAACAGAAATTCCGCATAAGCCTGCTCAAGTTCAACTTCGCCCGGGGCACCGCCACCGGCGAGTGAATGTTCCAGTTCAAACTCAGAGAAAAAGCGGATTCGGTCGGTGAATTCGTGGCCGAAAAACAGCACAAAGCGGTGGAAGTCAATCGCGTCGCTGTCGCCGGCTGCAGATGACACGTTGTTGTAGTGCAGTTCACCGTAACCGCCGATATGTGTTTTGTTGACGCTCGAATCGACCACCAGTGATTCAACATAATCACCGGTCGCCTCAACCTTGGCGTCAGTTGCAGCGACTTTGTCATCGGTGGCTTGTGTCTGTTGCTTCATCGCGCTGATTTCGGCCTGTAGCGCTTCGATCTGGGACTGCTGTTGTTGCACGAGCTGCCACAGATCCTGCATCGAAGGCTGCTGCTGTGCCGCTGATACACCGGAAATCGAGAGCAGAGCCAGCATCAGCACGGCGGAGTACTGGAATTTCATTGCTGTTTATCCTTGAGAGATATAGGTATTGCAGGGTAGCGGCGTAGCTTAACGAACCAGAATGCAAATGACAATGATTCTTATTCGTATTCGTTTTTGGTCAGGGACATGTCGGGCTACGATAGGATTCGCTTGCCCCATTCGACATTATTGAATTCAAATGCAATTTCTCGCTATCTCCGGCAGCTTACGGTCCGCATCGACGAATGCAGGGCTGCTCAATGCGCTGCAAGGATTCATGCCGGACGGTTGTCAAATAAACCGCTATGACGAGCTCGCGGACCTTCCGATATTCAATCCGGATCTGGAGGGAAGTAACACTCCAGCAGTCGTCGAGCGGCTGGCAACGCAAGTGAGTGACGCGGATGGTCTGATCGTCTCCAGTCCCGAGTACGTGCACGGAATACCGGGCGGCCTCAAGAACCTGTTTGACTGGCTGACCTCCCGCTTTGAGGTCGTTGACAAGCCAATTCTGGTGGTACATGCATCGCATCGTGGCGATATTGCCCTCGACGCGTTGCTCGACGTCCTCGGAACGCTGTCAAAAAAAACGGTGCCCGAAATATCAATACGCATACCGTTGGTCAGTTGTACTCCTGAAGAAGTCCGGAAAACAATTGCGCAACCGGAGTATTCCGGCATGATTGCAAGCGGGCTAGACAAGTTCATCGCGAGCATTTAGTTTCACCCGATCAGATGCACTGCAAACTGTGATCTTGCAAGCAAGCAGCGAATTTTTTTCGTGCCAACGACTTGCCGAATCCTGGGACAACAGAACTCACTATGACATTTATCGCAATCGGCGCCCTTGTCGGGTTAGTCGCCGGCGGCCCACTCGGGGCCCTGGCAGGCGCGTTCATCGCGTATGTCGCGGGCAACGCGCTGCGGCGCCATGTAGTGGGCGAACTTCGTGTCGCGCAAACAGACCTGGTCGAATCCATATTTTCCGTTATGGGCGCAGTCTGCAAGGCAGACAGCGTTGTAACGCGCGACGAGATCAATACAGTCGAGCACATATTCTCGTTGCTGCATTTGAGTGACGCGCAGCGTGACGAGGCGAAGTCAGCGTTCGCAAACGGCAAGCAGGCGCGGTTCGATCTTGACGCAGCGGTCGATCGGTTTTTACAGATCAGCCGTGGCCGCGCACCACTGGTGCAATTATTCCTGCAATTGCAGGTTATGGCGGTTGCAGCCGACGGCAAGGTCCATCCTGCTGAACATGCCATGCTGGTGCGAATTGCGCGCCGACTTGGACTCAGCGAGCGAGACGTGGCGCAGCTGGAGGCCTTGTTGCGGGCGACATCCGGCAGCCGCCCGGGCGGCACGGGCGGCAAACCGACTCAAGATCGACTGACCGATGCTTATGCAGCACTTGGTGTCTCGCCGGACGCCGCTCCGGCCGACATCAAGCGCGCCTATCGTCGCCTGATCAGCAAGAATCATCCGGACAAACTGGCGGCACGCGGACTGCCGGAGAGTATGCGGGCCGTTGCCGAGGAACGCTCACGAGAACTCAATGCAGCCTACGACCTGATCAAGAGTTCGCGCGGATTCGTCTGAGTGTTCGTCGGGCGGAACGCCGCAGCTCATTGTGACAACAGGATATAGACTGCAAATGTCGTTATAACAATCGCGACCGCCATGGCAGGCGCGTAGCGCCACGGAGTCATATCGACCGGCGCAGGCGTCCTCGGTTGCAATGTGTATGTCGCTGGTTGCAGTACGCTGACGAGCCAGATCAGCAGGCTGGTGACGATAAATACGCAGGCAAGCAAGTGCAGGAAATGAACTTTCGCATCGATGCCAAAGAGGCTCGCGAGCAAGCTCTGGAATTCTGCGTTGATCACGAAATTAATGCAGTAGAAAATAATCGGGCCCGCGATCAGGCCGGTGAGTGCTGCGTTTGCTGTCGCTCGTCGCGTCATTAGCCCGGCCAGGATGACTGCCAGCATCGGACCAAAAAATGTTGCGTTAATCTGTTGCAGGTAAATGTAGAGACTGCCACTGGTATCAATGCCGGGCGCAATCAGAATTGCCGATACGGCGAGAACAGTGCTGCAAATTCGACCGGTCCGGACCTGCATACGATCCGTCGCATTCGGACTGAATAGCGGCTTGAAAACGCCCTGGTTGAACAGCGTCGCAGCGCTGTTAAGCACACTATTGAAGGTACTGAGCACAGCACCGACCATGACTGCGGCGAAAAAGCCGGTTAGCGGTGCCGGCAGGACGGTCTTGACGAGTGTTGGGTAGGCCTGCAGATATTGGTCGGGCCCAAGCTCGTTCTTAAACATATGAAATGCGATGACGCCAGGCAGGACAATTGCTATTGGCGCGATCAGTTTGAAAACAGCCGCAATCAGTACCCCTTTTTGTGCTTCCTTTAGATTCTTCGCGCCCAACGCGCGTTGCATGATGGATTGGTTGGTGCACCAGAAAAATACCTGGTTCACTATCATGCCGGTAAAAAGCACACCGAACGGGAGAAACGAGCCGGGTTCGTCGCCGGTGATATCGAATTTAGGGCGCTCTTCGGTATAGACGGTCTGCAAACCGGCGAATATGTCGCCATTGCCAACGACCAAGAGCGCAAGAAATGGAATCAACAGGCTGGCAAGCAGAAAGCCGATCCCGTTTATCGTGTCAGACACAGCGACGGGCTTGAGCCCGCCGGCAATTGCGTACAGTGAGCCGAGCGCGCCGATTCCGGCAACCATGAGCCAGTTCGCCTGGCCTTCGGTAATGCCGAATACGCTCGAGACATCAAACAGGCTTTCAAGACCGGCGGCGCCGAACAACAGTACGACAGGCAATATCGCAATCGAATACGAAAACAGGAACAGCAGTGTTGCAACCAGGCGGGTGCGGCTGTCAAACCGCCTGGCGAGAAAGTCGGGAATGGTCGAAAGACCGATGCGCAGGTATTTCGGAATAAAATAAAATGCAGCCAGAACCATTGCGAGCGCTGCGGTCGTTTCCCAGGCCATCACCGCAATGCTGTGGTTGAAAGCATCGCCGTTGAGGCCAATCAGATGCTCTGTCGACAGGTTGGTCAGCATAAGCGAACCGGCGATGACCCACGCAGTCAGGCTTCGCCCCGCCAGGAAATAAGCCTCGGCGGTGTTCATGCGGTCGTTGCGCGTAACCCACCATGCAACAAGGCCTACCGTCCCGGTGAACGCAAGAAACGACAGCCCTGCAATCATTAGTTTGCGTCGCTACTACCCGAACGGCGTGCAAACGTGTAACTGAAGATCTTGGTAATTTCCGGGCTCGCATCGTCGGGAATTGACAACAGGTCGACCGTCGCCGAGTCACCGTCGATTTGCATGAAAGCAAATCCCCACAGCATGCCTTCGGCAAATAAAGTCTTGTGCTGCGGATACTTGCGCTCCTGGTGCCACATGAAACTGCTGTGCAGCGGACGTTGTTTCGCGCCGGCGCCGGACAGGATCTGTACCAACGGTTTGTCGGCCGGCTTGCCCAACACTGTCGCGCAATTGTCTGTATGAACCTCAAGCGTATGCTCATGACCGACAATATAGGCATCGGCATACTTGCAGAGTGCAGGCATAATTTTTTCGCGTAGAACGCGGGCTTGTTCGAACTTGCTGCCGGACGACGACCAGATCGGATGGTGGGCAACGACCAATTTCCATTTGGCGGTCGAATTCCTCAAAGCGTTTTCGAGCCACTGAGGTTGCTGCTTTTCTGCTGCGGTCAGCGGTTGTACGAAATAATCGGGTTCCTCAATGTCACCCAGCGAACCCTCCGAACCATCGTCATTGAGTGTATCTTCACGCACCTCGGAGTCGGCAAGAATCATGCTGGTATCGACGATAAACAGTTCTACTGCACCTTTGGCCGCTGGCGGTTTGATCGTGTAGTACGGGCCATCCATGTAAAAACCCGGCGCATTTTCAAGGTATTCGATTTGTGCGAAACCGCCTGCACGCGACGTTTCCCAATCATGATTGCCCATCGTCACATAGGTCAAAAATCCTGCTTCTACATTACCGATATTGCCGAACGGATCTTGCAGGATATCTTTGAACCGTTGTGCGTCGTCAAATCCATCGGCACCGAGTGTTGCGCCCGACGGGTAGATATTGTCGCCGGTCAGAACACCAAAGTCGCATCGCACAGCGTCAGCGCAGTAGCTTTTCATTGCTTTCGATACGCCAAACATTCCGGTCAGCGGTACCACTTTCCCGGTGACCGGTGAGACCATGGAAGGACGGGCTTCATACTCATCAGCCGGTCGTTTATCTTCGACCCAGTCGTCCCACTCCGCCTGCAACCATTCTTCCGGCGAATACAGGTCGTCGTAGTCGTCCTGATCCGGGTAATTGGGGTGATAGCCTGTGTCACCATATATAAGGATTCCGATATCGGATGTTTCAATTGCGTCATTGGTCGCCGAACTCGGGTTGCCGGCGCAGGCAGGCAGTAGGCCAATCGAGACGAGAAGTATGAGCAGCTTGCGGATCATGGAGCTTCGACCTTTGTCAGTAGACGGTTCTGATTAAAAAAAGACTTAGAAAATAAATTCCTATTATAGACAAAATTGGAAAATTTGTTTCATTTTCTGCGATAATGGCGGCCAGGCAGATTATCGCATCGCCCATACTTGCAAGAAGTGGAAATTTTTATATGAAAAACAAAATCTTACTCATTGGCGCCGCATTATTCCTGATAGCTTGTGTTGCGCCGAACGATTCGACAGACACCGCGGGCACTACCGAAAAACCGGCTAAATTGGTCGCGGCCCAGGCTGAGACCGCCTCGGGAACGACTGCTTCAGCCAACGACCCGGCCATTCTGATTGACGCGTTGCAGCCCGGCAAGACCCTGATTCTAGGCAGCACCGCGGAGGGCGGTATCGAGGTTTACGATGCGAGCGGGCAGCGTATTGGTAAGGGTAGTGATCGGCCATCAAATTTTGTCGATGTTCGATATAACTATTCGCTGGGGGGAAGGACCGTCCCGCTTGTTGTCGCGGATGATATCTCGAGCTCCGAGCTTGTGGCTTACCGATGGGATACCGATCAGCAGGCGCTGGTCGAAGTGTCGACGCCAGTCGAACTGAACATGGAAGCCGAGGGGCTGTGTCTCTACCAAAGCCACCTGTCGCAGAAGCTGTACGTGTTTATTCTGGGTTCGGGGGTCGCGCAACAATGGGAGCTATTCGCTCGCGACGGTCGTGTCAACGGTCGACTCACACGAACAGTGCCACTGGGTACGGGTGTAGCGCATTGCGTCGCCAGTGATCGCGACGGAGCGCTGTATTTCTCTCAGGAAACTGTCGGTGTCGGTCGGATAAATGCCGAGCCTGAGTCGGAAGCAGAGATTGAATACGTTGATCTTGCAGAACCACACGGTCGCTATGCGGGTGATGTCAAGGGTATCGCGCTACTCGAGCAATCGAGTGGCGGCTACCTGATTGTGTCAGACGCCGATGTCAGCCTGCTGCAGCTGTACGACCTTGAGAGTCACCAACATGTCGGTACGCTAAAGGTAGGCGCAGGCAATGACGTAGATGGTGTCGAAGAGGCGGAAAGTCTCGCCGCGACCAGTGTCAGGGTTGGTGCAGAGTTTGAGAATGGCATGCTGGTGCTGGCCGACGACGACAATGGTGACGACAATACCAATTTCAAACTCGTCGCATGGCAGGACGTTGCTGCGGTGGCAGGAATTGAGTTGGCCGGTACTTACGATCCAACAGCGCCGGTGGCAAGCAAGGTCATAACCGTTTCGCCGAGCGCGCAGACCGAACCGGTTACAACATTCGGCGACGCCGCCGACGACCCGGCAATCTGGGTACACCCGACAGATCCGTCGCAGAGTGTCATTCTCGGCACGCAGAAAAAACGCGGCATCAATGTGTACGACCTGCAGGGCAATTTGCTGCAGTTACGGGAAGACGGCCGCATCAACAACGTCGATCTTCGCTACGGATTCAAGCTGGGTGACGAGGCCGTCGATATCGTGACGGCCAGCAATCGCACGAGCAAAAGTATCAGTATCTGGAAAATCGATCCTGAATCTCGCACGCTGGTGGATATTGCCGATGGCGTCATACCGACTAACATGGGCGACCCGTATGGTCAGTGCATGTACAAGAGTCCGGCCAACGGTGACTTTTATGTCTTTATTAACGACACGGATGGCCTGTTGAAACAGTGGCACCTGCGAGATGCTGGAAATGGCAGGGTCGCAGCGGACCCGGTGCGCGAAATTTCAGTTGGGTCGCAGACAGAAGGCTGTGTCGCGGATGACGAATCCGGCGACTTGTACGTTGGCGAAGAGAATGCCGCCTTGTGGAAGTACTCGGCCGAACCGGACGGTGGCGATACCCGTATCAAGGTTGATAGCGTTGACGGCGGCAATTTGACCGCTGACATCGAAGGTGTGTCAATTTACTACGGCAGTAACGGGGGTGGTTATATTGTTGCGTCAAACCAGGGCGCGGACAATTACCTCGTGTACGAGCGGCAGGGGGACAACCGTTTTATCGGACATTTTCATGTCATTGCCGATGAGGCTACCGGCATTGACGGGGCCTCGGAAACGGATGGGCTCGACGTCACGAGTGCCAATCTGGGCCCGGATTTTCCTCACGGTGTGCTGGTTGTACAGGATGGCCGCAATATTTCACCGGCTGACAGGCAGAATTTCAAGATCGTGCCGTGGGAACGAATCGCCGAGGCGATGGGCCTGGACCTGAGTTCGGGATACGATCCGAGAGAAGCGCAATAGCGTGAGGCCAGTGCTGTGAAATCTTTGCTGAGATTCTTCGCCGCGGGTAAAGACCAGCCGCGCATAACCGACACGGCTCTGATCGACGAGCAATTCCGGTATTACCGGCGCAACGTACTTGTTGTCATCATACTTTGCTACGGGCTTGGCTACGTGTGCCGCCTGGCTCTCAACGTGGTCAAGAAGCCACTCATGGATGCGGGCGTATTTACGCCGGAAGAAGTCGGTTTTATCGGCTCGATGCTGTTGTATGGCTATGCCCTCGGCAAATTCAGCAATGGTTTTCTGTCGGATTACGCAAACGTAAAGCGTTTCTTTGCCGCCGGTCTTTTCATGTCGGCAATGATGAATTTCGGCATGTCGTTTTCGTCCATTGTCTGGGTGTCGGCTTTATTGTGGGTATTAAACGGCTGGTTCCAGGGTTTCGGAGCGCCGTCCTGTGCGGTGGCCCTGGCGAACTGGTACAGCAACAATGAGCGTGGTCGATACTACGGACTTTGGAGTACGGCGCATGCAATCGGCGAAGGGCTTACCTACCTGGGTATAGCATTGCTCATTGCCTTGCCACCCAAGGGCCTGGGTCTTTCCTGGCAATACGGTTTCTGGGTGCCTGCAACGATCTGTGTTCTGGCGGCCGCAATTGTTTACACCTACCTTCCGGATCGACCACGGACGCTGGGACTGCCATCCGTCGCCGAGTGGCGTAACGACGGCGGTGACAAGGCGCGCGCAGCGGTTCATGACGCTGCCAGTATTATGAAGGACCAGCTCAAAGTGCTGGCAATTCCCTCGATCTGGGTCATTGCACTGGCCAGTTCGTCGATGTATGTCACACGTTATGCCGTCAATAGCTGGGGCAACGTTTATCTGCAGGAAATCCGTGGCTTCGACCTGTTCGATGCCAACTTCTTTATTTTCCTGAACACGGCCGCCGGCATTCTCGGTTGTGTCGCATACGGCTATCTGTCCGACAAACTGTTCGATGCCCGACGACCGCCAGCCAATTTGTTGTTCGGGTTGATGGAATTACTGCCATTGTTCGTTATCTTTTATGGCCCGGCAAACACTACGATCCTGATGATTGCGCTTGTTGTCTACGGCTTTGGCCTTAGCGGAATTCTCGCGTCGCTGGGCGGATTATTCGCGCTGGATATTGCTCCCAAGAAGGTTGCAGGCGCGGCGATGGGTTTCATAGGAATATTCAGCTACTTCGGTGCAGGTCTGCAGGACTACATCAGTGGCAAACTCATTTACGATAGCGAAATGCAGGTAGTGTTCAGTATGGGCGATGTGACACAGACGGTATTCTTTTACGATTATTCGACGCCAATTTTGTTCTGGATCGGTGCCTCGGTGTTGTCGCTGGTGCTGGCCACCAGCCTTTGGAAGGTACGTGCCAGTGATTGAATATCGAATTGTGCCGGCCGCCGCCGTCCTGATTGCGGTTGTCAGCCTTGGTGGCTGTAGCGGCGATGACGGCGGAGACTATTGCAAGCACCACTCCGAAGTGCACGCGGATCACATCGAATCAGTTGCATCCTTGAATTTAATGGCTAGTGGCGACGGCGAATTGTCCGGCGAGATGACAATTCCGCGCGCTGCCTTGACCGCTTTGGAAGCGAGTGACATTGATGCGCTGTTGGCTGATGCAGGTAATTTCTTTACCGTGCAGTCGGACTCTGAGTGCCTGATCTCGGTCGCCGCAAGCAATGCACTTTCGGACCCAATTGCAGCCATGTTCGAAGCGCATTGCGGTGCCGACAACAAGCTGGGCAGAATAGATATTACGCTTTTCGACCGTCTTGCCGACCTGGATGAGCTTGAAGCGTCTGTCACAACGACAGCTACAGCCAAACACTTCGCAATAAGCCGGCAGTGTGATGCGCCGATTTTCAGACTGGAATAAACGGAATCATGATGGACTACGACAAGCGGCTGCAGTTTACCTGCGATACCGCACGTGAAGCGGGCGCCCTGGCGCTGCGTTACTTCTCCGATCTCGGCTCGCTCACCGTCAGAAACAAAGGCGTGCAGGACATGGCGACCGAAGCGGATGTCAATACGGAAGCGGTAATTCGCAAGGCACTGGAGAGTTGCTATCCGGATGATGCGTTCCTGGGCGAGGAAAGTAGTGACGACTTTGAAATATCTGAAGCCCCTGGAACATGGATTGTCGATCCCATCGACGGTACCCAACCCTTTATTTTCGGTATGCGCACCTGGTGTATATCCATCGCTTACTACGTGGGGAATTCGGTGCAACTCGGTGTAATCTACGATCCGTCAAACGACGAGATGTTTGCTGCCGTAAAAGGTCAGGGCGCGACGCTAAATGGCAAACCGATACACGTCGCAGACGTCGAGAGCGTTGCCGACGGACTGGTAAGCGTGGGCTATTCAACGCGCGTGACGCCAGAAGAAACGCTGGGCCCGCTAACCCGCTTGCTGCACGCACAAGGCATGTATCATCGCAGCGGCAGCGGGGCATTAAGCCTGGCCTACGTCGCCGCCGGTCGACTGGCCGGGTACTTCGAACCACACATGTGTGCCTGGGACCTCGCGGCAGGCGAGCTGCTGGTCCGCGAAGCAGGTGGGCGGAGCAACGACTGTTTGTCGGATGTGCAGGGCCTGATCGATGGCAGCCTGATCGTTGCCGCTGCCGCAGGAATTTATGACGAGCTGCGGGCAATTGTCAGGGGGTGACGTGATTCAGCCTGCTGTCAGTTCCTGCAGGTTGTTAAAGCCGAGTGTCGCAAAGTGGTTTGGCGGGGCGACACTCGGGTCCTGCTCGGCCTCAACAACAACCCAGCCGCGGTAATCCGCCGCTCGTAACGCACTGAATACCGCGTCGTAGTCGATGCAACCATCACCCGGCACTGTGAATACACCGGCGAGCACTGCATCGAGAAAACTGCAGTCCCTGTTTTGCAGGCGGTGCAAAATGGTGCTGCGCACATCCTTGCAATGCAGGTGCCCGATTCTGTCCGCGTAACGTGTCGCAAGCACAACCGGATCGGCGCCCGCGAACAGGGCGTGGCCAGTGTCCAGCAACAAGTGCATCGCGGCTGAGGTGGACTGCATCAGTCGGTCAATATCGTCCTCTGACTGAACCACGGTTCCCATGTGATGATGGAAACACAGTTTCAGTCCGTGGTCGGCGCATGCCTTGGCAACCGTATTCAGTCGCTCGCAAAAGCCCGGCCAATCGCTTGCAGCGAGGCGCGGACGTTGCGACAGCCTCTTGTGTCGGTCCGAATGAATACAGCCGCTGACTTCTGCGAATATCAAAACGTCGGAGCCCATTGCTTTCAACAGCTCGACATGCGACTGCATCGCGGCAATTTCTGCGTCGGCATCGCGTTGCAGTAATTGCCCGCTGTACCAGCCGGAAACCAGCGCTAGCGAGTGCGCCTCGAGTACGGGCTTGAGAGTTGCCGGGTCGCGCGGAAATTTGTGCCCTAATTCTACACCTGCATAGCCTGCCTGCGATGCTCCGCTCAGGCAGTCTTCAAGGGAATTATCAGCGCCGACATTCTGCATGTCGTCGTTGCTCCAGGTGATTGGGTTGATGCCAATCGATACGTTCATGGTCGTTGCGATACCTTGTTCAAATAGTCCTGGTAGGCTTCCTCGACGTCATCGTTGTCCGAGGCGGCGGCAACCGGAACATCCCACCATGTACCGCCCGCCGCCGTTGAGGAAATCGGGTCTGTATCGATTACGACAACCGCGGTCTGCGGCGCTTCTTTCGCACGCATGAGTGCTGCTGCGAGGTCGCCGAGTCCCGATACTTTTTCAGATGCAGCACCCAGGGAGGCGGCATGTTGTGCAAAATCGATATCCGGAGCGTTCTCGTTCGACGCATAGCTCGAGTCGAGCAGGTTGTTGTAGCCCTTGCCGCCAAGCGAAGTCTGCAGCCGATTAATGCAACCGAAGCCCCTGTTATCGAGTACGACAATCGTGAGTTTTTGTTGCAATGCGATCGAAGTCGCAATCTCTGAATTCAACATCAGGTAGCTGCCGTCGCCGACCATGACGACAATATCCCGATCCGGTGTCGCCATTTTGGCGCCGAGTCCGCCCGCGATTTCATAGCCCATGCAAGAGAAGCCATACTCGACGTGGTAGGAGTGCGCGTCATTGCAGCGCCAGAGTTTGTGCAACTCGCCCGGCAGGCCGCCAGCGGCACAGACGACGGTTGCATTCTGCGCAAAAATGTCATTGACGACGCCGAGGACCTGGGCATCCGAGGGTAAACCGTCTTCTGATGCTGCGGTTACGTTGTCGTAGACTGCATTCCATTCACGTTGCAACTCGTCAATCTGTGCGGTCCAGCTGGATTCAACTGCTGAACTCTCAATGGCATTCAAAAGCTCCTGAAGCGTTTGCTTTGCGTCTCCTTGCAGTCCGTACCCGCCGCGCTTGACAAGGTCATGCCTGGCGACGTTGATGCTCAGTAGCTTGCAGTCAGGCTTGCGGACCAGCAGTCCTGACCCGGTTGTAAAATCCTGTAGTCGGGTGCCGACCGCAATCAGTAGATCGGCTTTTTCCGCAAGCTTGTTTGCTGTACTCGATCCGGTGACACCGAGTGAGCCGACCGACATGGGGTGGTCCCAGTTCAGCGCACCTTTGCCCGCCTGTGTTTCTGCAACCGGAATACCAAGCCGGGTTGCAATACGTTCGAGGCTCTCGTTTGCAGCGGAATAGTGGACGCCGCCGCCGGCAATCAACAGCGGTCGCTTGGCTGTGGCAAGCATTTCAATTGCTTGCTCCAGGGAGTTCATATCCGGCCGCGGGCGATTCTGCCGGTGCGTGCGAGGTTCAAAAAACGACGCCGGGAAATCAAAGGCTTCGGCCTGAACATCCTGCGGTAGCGCCAGCGTCACAGGACCGCAATCCACCGGGTCCGTCAGTACGGATATTGCCTGCGGCAGCGTTTGCAGCAATTGCTCAGGTTTCATGATCCGATCCCAGTACCGCGAGACCGGCCGGAAACAATCATTGGCGGTTACGGTCGGGTTGGAAAAGTCTTCGACCTGCTGCAGAACCGGGTCCGGCCTGCGATTGGCAAAAGTGTCGCCGGGCAACAGCAGTATCGGCAACCGGTTAACATGCGCAACCGCAGCGGCGGTCACCATATTGGTCGCACCCGGTCCTACCGATGTCGTGCATGCCATCATTCTGCGGCGTCGGCATGACTTGGCGTATGCGATTGCTGCATGCGCCATTGCCTGCTCATTGTGCGCGCGATAGACGGGCAGTGTGTCCGTGGCATCTTCAAGTGCCTCACCGAGTCCGGCAACATTGCCGTGCCCAAATATTGCAAAGACGCCGTGAAACAATTTCTGCGCTGCACCGTCGATTTCGACATGCTGCGAATCAAGGAAGCGAACAAGCGCCTGTGCTGTAGTGAGTCGGAGTCTGCTGGTCACGATGGTTCCCGTCAAAGTCGTTGGCGGCTAAGAAATAGCGCGGTGTTGAGTATCGCTTCCCGCCGTTGTCGATTCCTGCCAGAAGTCGATCATCCTACGATAGTTATCGGCCACCTGGCTAACGACAGCGGCATCGTCGCATTCATTGTTGAACCACGCTCGTGCCGCATCACCGAAAATACTTCGACCAACGGCGAAACCCTTGCAAATCGGATGTTTTCCGGCAATCGTGAAACTGTGTTTTAGATCTTCTTCGGGTGCATCGAGCCCAAGCATCAGCACGCCGTGGCATAGCGGATCATTCTGCTCAATGACCTCCGCAATCGCCTGCCAGCCTGCGTCCGTCTGTGCCTCGAGTTTCCACCATGCGGGCAAAACGCCGAGGTTGTAGAAACGTCGCATGACTCTGGCGACGGTCGCATCAGATTGTGGCTGGCCGTTGCTGCTGCAAATGAGTTCCAGCAGCAGGTCACGTTCGAGTGCGTCGCAGTCTTTCGCCAGTTGCTGGACGCGTTCTTCCTGAGCCAGTCGCAGTTCCTGTGCGTCGTCGGGATGATAAAACACGAGGCATTTGACGACATGTGACTTCGGCCATTCGTGCAATGGCAAGCCAATATTATTTCGGGGATCGAATTCAACCGGTCTCGACCCCGGAATCTCGACCGGTCGACCCAGCCACCAGCCTCTATTCGTCAGGCGGGAAAGTACTGATTCCCCATAGCGATCATCAACAATAACGCCGAGGTTTTCCGATGAACCCCGTTCCGCCGCGACGAGCTCTGCCGCATCGCATACCAGTGACTTGAAGCGCGCAATCCGTTCACCGGCCGGCGCAATAGAAAATACCAGGTCTTCGAGCTGGCGGCGGTGGTCGAACGCCAGCACCATCAGCGGTGTCGACTGTTTCGCACGCGTCGATGCACGGTGCAAATAGTTAAGGCGTTCATCCTGGTCAGGGCGCGGTATGGATTCTGCTCGCACCAGGTAGTCGTCCAGCTCGATCCGGGTTGGCATCGCTGGCGTACAACCGTGTCTTGATACGACCAGTGCGCCGCATGCGTTGCCGGACAGTGCACAGTCCCGCCAGGACTTGCCTTTAATCCACTCGCTCAGGAAACCGCTCAGGAATGCGTCACCCGCGCCCAGTGTATTCAATACTTCAACCTGTACGCCGCGGAATACCGCGCTGTCGTCGAGAGCGGCGGGAATTGCGCCTTCGAACACACTGCAGCCAAGATGGCCGCGCTTCAGAACAATGGGCGCAGCGCAAAGCTCACGAATTTTTCTGAGCGAGGAAATTGTATCGGTGCTGCCGCCGGCAATGTTGATTTCTTCTTCGGTACCGACCAGTAAGTCCAGATCACCCAGCACACTTTGGTATTTTTCGGTGACCGCGGCGGATTCAATGAAGCGGTTCTCGCCGCTGCCAGCGGCAGTTAAATGCCAGAGGACAGGGCGGTAGTCGATATCCAGTATGACTTTGGTGTTTGCGTCCCGCGCAAGTCGAATCGCAGTCCGCACGGCCTCATAACTGGTCTCGGTCGAGAGGTGTGTTCCGGTGATCGACAGTGCTTTACTCGACCCAATGTAACTCCGGTCAAAGTCGCCGGCTTCAATGGCGAGGTCGGCACAGTTTTCGCGATAGAAAATATGCGGAAACGAATTGCGACCAGCAATGCCCAGTATAACGAGTGCCGTCAGCCGTTCCGGATCGGTTTTGACGTGACTGACATCGACACCTTCCTGCGCGAGCGCCTCGCGTACGAAGCGGCCCATTTGCTCATCGCCGACACGTGTCAACATTGAGGCCTTGCATCCCATGCGTGCCAGACCCGCGGCGAGATTACCCGATGAACCGCCAAGGTACTTGGAGAAGCTTTGCACGTCCTCAAGGCGTCCGCCGATCTGGTCGCCATAGAGATCAACCGCAGCACGCCCCAGACAAATTACGTCGAGCGGCTTGCTGATTGCTGCGTGCTCAGACATTCGGGTTCCAGTAGCTACTCTCCGGGTCCATGATCCAGGCATGTTCCTCGGTAAATTCGGGCACCGTATAGCGGTTATCCGGGAGGTGCCGGATAACCCATGAGTAATACATGCCATAGCCGGGGGCTGCGCATTGCGCGTGGTCATTCAGGTCGAGAATTTTGACCGTATCGAATTGCTTTACCTTGAGCACCGTATCGCCGAGCTCGCCGTGACCGTAGCCCTGTGGTTCAGTGAAACGATAGTGATAGATTTCCGGTTGCGGGTGATGATGTGGCGGGTAGCTCGACCATGCGCCCTGGAACGTAATCACTTCACCGAGCACCAGCTCGGTATTCGGGTCCGAGTTTGAGCCATCGAAAATTGTGCGTACATAACGCAGGCATTTGTCATTAACCTGGCCTTTGCCGCGCGGTTCATTTGCGACATCCGAGGGCGTAAAAACACGCGGCTCGAACTGTTTGTCGTTGTTGCAGGAATAGACCGTAAATTCGGTGTCCTCATCGCATTTGAATTCTATCGGGGTTCCCGCCGATAAGTGAAAGCAACTCGATGATTCGTCAAACAGTGAATCACGCTTGAACGAAAATTTGATACCGCCGGCATGGCCTGTTACGGCGCCTTTCATCAGTAGCCACGCGCACTCATGGGACGTGGTTTCCGCTACCGAGTCTCCGGCCGAAAGCTTAATGACCTCAAGCGTGATCGGCACATTGTCTTGTGGATCGTCTTCACTGGTAATTCGGGTAACACCTGCCGGGAATCCGTCGCGATGTTCGGTGATGTGTACTGTCATTTCGTTGTTTCCGTGGAGTGCGAGGCTGAGTCCGATACGTCGACCCAGCGTTGGTCCCGATGCGAGAGTTCGATGGCATCTGAAATTTCCTGCACACGGCAGCCGTTGGCGAAATCCGAATAAATCTCGTCGCCATTCACTATGCCGCGCAGCAGGTTTCGGACCTCAATGATTTTCAAGTCGTTGATGCCCAGGCCATGACCGGGGGCCGGGCAGAAGTTGTCGTAGTCAGGGTGTGCTGGTCCTGCAAGTATAGTGCGAAAGCCCTGTTCGTCAGCGTTGCCCTGCTTGCTGTAGAAGCGCAGCTCGTTCATGCGTTCCTGGTCAAACGCAAGGCTTCCGCGGCTGCCGAAAATTTCAAATTCGAGGCCACACTTCTTGCCCGTCGCGACGCGACTGATTTCCATGGTTCCGGCGCAACCGCGAGCAAATTGCACCAGCACTTGGGCAATGTCCTCATTCTCAACGGTTCGTGGCTCACCACTGACCGGGTCGGGCCGCTGCGCATGGACGGTGGTGAGTGCGCCGAGCACCGCAGCGAGCGGGCCGAGCAGGTATTCGGCCATGCTTATCAGGTGCGTGCCCAGATCCGCCAGCGCACCTGCGCCTCCCTGGTCACGTAGCAGGCGCCAGGCAAACGGGGTTGCCGGGTCGGCGAGGTAATCTTCCTGGTAATTGCCGCGAAAGCTGTAAATTTCACCAAGGTCCCCTGCGGCGATCATCGCTCTCGCCTTGGTGATCAGGGGATTGCACATGTAATTGAAGCCCATCGATGTGCATACACCGGCATCCTTTGCGGCGTCGCGAATGACCCGCGCTTCGGCGGCTGTAAGGGCGAGTGGCTTTTCGCAATAAACGTGTTTGCCGGCAGCAATGGCGGCCATCGCCATGTCCTTGTGCAGGAAATTCGGCGTGCAGATGTCGACAACATTGATCGCCGGGTCGTCACAAATTGCCTGCCAGTCATCGCACGATCGCCGAAAACCCCATGCAGCGGCGAACCGGGCGGCTCGATCACCATCGGCATCGGCAAGGCTGTGCAGGACCGGCGACGGTATATCGTCGAAGACGGAGCCAACGGCACGTAATGCAATGGCATGCGCATTGCCCATGAAGCCTGTGCCTATAAGGCCAAAATTGAGGTTTTTCACAACAGTTCACCGCCCGCGGGCCACGTTGAAATTGTACTCAGGATTGCACTGCCTCTTGTTAAATCGGGCAGCCATCGCTAAACAATATCGGAGTGGAACAGATTTTTCAATATTAAGAACAAATGAAAAATTCTTTCGATTCCGGTGTCAGACGCTCACCGCTTGCCCTGTTTGGATCGATTGCTGGGCGGCATCGGCCAGTTGCAGGGCACGCAACCCGTCAAATCCGCCCGGAACATCGATATTCTCGCCGCTCGCTGCACGTAAGAACTTGTCCAGCTGAATACGGTAGGCATCCGCATAACGTTCGAGGAAAAACGGCAACGCGGTTTCGGTTGTAAAGCCTCCGCTATTTGCCGTCTCGACACGAGTACTCGTTTGATTGTCAGCGCGCACCATGCCTTTTTCCCCGAATACCTCAATGCGCTGGTCATAGCCATACTCGCAGCGCCGCGAATTGCTGATCTGGCACATGCGACCGGATGGCGTACGCAGTACAGCAATCGCGGTATCGATATCGCCAGCCGCGTCAATCGCCGGGTCAACATGCACGCTTCCGACGGCATAGACCTGGTCCGGCTCTTCGCCTAGGAGCCAGCGCGCAATATCGAAGTCATGAATCATCATGTCCCGGAACAGTCCGCCGGAGCGCGACAAGTATTCGAGCGGGGGAGGGGCCGGATCGCGACTGATAATAGTGACGACTTCAACCTCACCAATTTTACCTTCCCGTACTTCATCGTTAAGCCGGCTGAATGTCGGATCATGTCGGCGATTGAATCCAAGGCATAACAATACGCCGTGTTTTTCCACAACGGACAGGCACTCCATTGCGCGTGCGGCGTTAAGGTCCAGCGGTTTCTCGCAGAAAATCGCTTTGCCCGCCCGGGCAGCTTGTTCGACCAGGTCTGCATGGGTGTCCGTAGAGCTCGCAATGACGACAGCATCCACACCGGAATCGTGCAGGATGTCGTCAACTGAGGCGACAGTGGCTGCACAGGTTTTGGCGAGCGCCGCAGCAGCAGATTCAACAACGTCCGCGATAAAGACAACGTCGGCATTGTCGTTTCCGGCGAGATTGGCGGTATGTATTTGGCCAATTCGCCCAGCCCCTATAATCGCGACGCGTATCATGATTTCTCATCGTCCAGGCCGGTTTTCTCAAGGCCGTATTGATAGGCATAGCTGATAACCAGGGTCTGCGCTATGCACATTGATGCAGTCAGTGAGCGAAATTGCCGGACTTCCGCATCCTTGATTTCGAAACACACCGCCGCATCCTTGGCTATAGGGCTCAGGCGGCTGTCGCTGATTGCAATCAATGGCGCGCCGTTTTCCTTCGCGCGTCGTGCGACGGCGGCCGTGTCATCGGCATACGGGCGAAATGAAATTGCAATAACGACGTCATCCGGGCTGAGCATCCAACTCTGCTCGGATGTCATGCCTGCCACACCATCCAGCAAGAATGCCCGTTTCTCGACATGGCTCAGTGAGTACGCGAGGTAGGCCGCTACCGGAAACGATCGGCGCACACCGGCCAGAAAAACGGTGTGCGCGTTGTGCATCAGTTCAACACTCTGTTCCAGGTCGCCGGGCGAAACGACTTCGCGCAAGTGCTCCAGGGCGATGATGTTGCTCTCGGCGAAATCGTGCAGCACGTTGTAGGGAGAGAGCCAGTCAACTTCGTCGGAGCGCTCGCGAAACTGTCGAATGCGTTCGGAATAGCTGGGCGCCGGTGATGCACTGAGTATTTCATCGCGAAACAGGCGCTGCATGTCGCTGGCACCACTATAGCCAAATACTTTAGCGAAACGGACGATGGTGGACGGTTGCGCATCGCAGCGGCCGGCAAGAACAGACAGGGTTTCGAGACCAACGTCGTTCGGATTATCGATTACATAGCTGGCGACCTGCTTCAGGCGCGGGCTCAGGTCGTTATAGCGTGCCGCGATTTCTTTCTTCAGGGCCTCAAGGTTATCGGGCGGTGATTTCGACATTGTTCTGACGGTCCTCAGCGTATTTCGCGGGAAGTGAAACATATTTTTCAATTCTGGAACAGGCGTTTCAAAAAAGCTGTCATCAAGCGGTCATACAGTGTCGCTAGATTCCCGGCCCTGTCGCCGCCAATATTGTGCGTCAAGAATCGAATGAATTTTTCATAGTTTTTACTTTTTGAAAAATCTATTCTATACTCTTTATCACTGCAAGAATCCACTGTTTTGCGGGGGGAACGCATTGTGAAGAACAACACTTGGGTCGATTTTCATCGGTCAGTCAAATATGTCGGGGGTAGGAAAATGATTCGGAAAGCGCTTTCGCTGCTAATCGCGGGGCTTGGTTTGCTCGCATTCGCGCCATTATCACTGGCACAGACCGTAAGCGGTGAAGTGACAGACGCCAGCAATAAGGTCGTGTTCAGTGGTGCCGAGATCAGCATCGCAGAGTTGAATCGCTCGGCGACAACGAACGATCGCGGTCAGTTTCGCTTCATCAACGTTCCTGCAGGCAATTACACGCTGGTCGTGTCCTACGTCGGTGCGGCAGACCGCAGCATTCCAATTAATGTCACAGCCGATGGGTTGGCCATGGGCAGTATCGCGATCGGTGGCGGTGACAGCAGCATAGAGGAAGTCATTGTTTACGGACAAGCGGCAGCACTTGCCGGCGCGTTGAGCCAGGAGCGGGCCGCGGAGAACCTGGTGTCGGTTCTCGATACCGACGCAATGGGGCAATTTCCCGACCAGAACGTTGCCGAATCGTTACGCCGGCTGTCGGGCATAACTGTTGAGAATGATCAGGGCGAAGGCCGCTACGTCGTCATCCGTGGCATGGACCCGGATCTGAATGCAACATCGATCAATGGACTGCGAGCGACAGCCGCGGAGCCGCGCAGGGCGCTGCAGCTTGACGTCATTCCTTCGGATGTCCTCGACGGACTGGAAGTTCACAAGACCTTGTCCGCGGACATGGATGGCGATGCGATCGGCGGATCGATCAACGTCAAGACTCTCAGTGCCTTCAGCCGCAAAGGCGCTTACGTAAAGGCCCGGGCAGAAGGTTCTTATAATGAGTTGTCGGAAGAGATGAATCCGAAACTGTCAATTGCTGGCAGTAATATTTTCGAACTCGACAGTGGTCGAAGGCTCGGCGTAGCCGGCGCAATCAGCTGGAACGATCGTGAATTGGTAGTCGACAACGTCGAAATGGACGGTTGGGAAGAAGCCGGCAACGGCAGTGATTATGCCGAGGACTTTGAACCACGCCTGTACACCGTAGGTCGCGAACGAATCGGCGGCGTACTGAATCTAGACTTGGATGTGTCCGATTCAACAAGATTGTATGCCTATACGCTGTACAGCCGGTTTACGGATACCGAATTGCGCAACGCTGTAGCCTTCGGCCTTGATGGCCTGGATGAAGCAACGGTGACTGCAACCAGTGCAGATTACTCGGAAGTCGAAATCGAGCGCACGACCAAAGGGCGCCGGATCACCGGGCAGACGGCCGAAAATCTGTCAATTCTGCTGGGTTCGGAGTCACAGTTTGATGACTGGCTGGTTGAAACCCGCGTAGGTTATGCATACGGTCGCGAGCGTACCCCAGATCAGGTCAGTGGCGCCTGGGTAGCGGAGTTCGAATCGGGTGACGGCAATATTACTGCTGGACAGCCGGTCCTGACAATCGACCGAACGGATCCCAGGTTGCCAGTTGTCAACTCGAATTTCATGTCGATCCTGAATGACGCCAGTCTTTACGAGCTGGATGAGATCGAGCAATTCTACGAGAAAAACGAAGATACGCAGACATCGCTTGCAGCTGACTTTACGCGGGAAACCGACAGAGGGTCGCTGAAGTTTGGCGCCAAGGCCCGCTGGCGCGAAAAGGAGACTAATGAAGAGGCGGATCTCTGGTCAGGCGACGGTTCCATTTTCCTGTCAGATGCATTGCTGCCAAACGGCGGAGCCGCTTATGGTTTCCCGACCGGCGTTGATCCGGTACCGGATAACGCGATTGAACGCAGTATTCTGAGTAGCGGCAATGGCATTGAATTTGAGGATCTGGATTCACAAATCGATTCGAACGTCGCTGACTTCACGTACAACGAGGACATATTTTCCGTGTATGGCATGGGTACCTGGAATTTTGATCGGACGACGTTCATTGCGGGTGTTCGAGTTGAAAATACCCAGGTGGATAACAGCGGTAAGATTGTCGAGTTTATCGAAGAAGACGCAAACGGCCCGGGCGACCCTGCCGAAGATACCGTCTTGGTCAGCGCTATCGACGCCAGCACTTCATATACCGACGTTCTACCGAGTGCAAGCCTGCGCTTTGACATGAACGATAGTGTCGTCATGCGAGCGTCTGTTTATCGGTCCGTAGTGCGTCCCCGAGTCGAGGAAGTCGCGTTCCGTGTTGAGATTGAGGACAACGAGGGTGCCGTCGGCAACCCGGAGCTTGACCCGTTCAAGGCATGGAATATCGATGCATCGATTGCCTATTACCCAACTGAGCTTAGCGTTGTGTCCGCGGGTGTCTTTTACAAGAAGATCGAAGACTTTATCTTTATTCAGGTTATTGATGACTACGACTTTCTCGGGCGAACGCTCGATGAAGCCGAAGTGGCGCTGAACGGCAGCGACGCCACCGCGCTGGGATTTGAGTTCAACTATCAGCAGCATTTTGGCTTCCTGAGCCCGCCATTTGACGGACTGTTAGTCGGACTGAACTACACACTGGTCGACGCAGAAGCCGATACCGGTGACCGTAAGGTCGACATGCCGAAACAGTCCGCCAATATCGCCAACCTGATGCTGGGTTATGAGAAAAACGGTCTGGACCTGCGACTTGCGATGAAGTATCGCGATCGCTACATCGACGAGCTCGACGAGGCTGGATTTGATCGTTACACAGACGAGCACTTGCAATGGGACCTGACAGCGAAATATCGCTTCTCTGACAGCTGGCAGTTGTACGCTGAAGTCACCAACATTGGTGATGAGCCGGAGTACTATTATGCCGGCCGGGCGAGCAGGGCATTGCAGTACGATCGGTTCGGGACAACCACGGCGATCGGTATTCAGTACAACTTTTCTGAGTAATACGACTCCCGTTCCCCCTGGGATTCGCGGGTCAGTGGCGATGGTAACGTCGCCCTGACCTTTTTTTATTTGTGACGGGTGCTGGCAAGAGCAAATCGGCATGGTTTGTGGGCCTACGGTGATGAAACCGATTGCAGCGCAGCGTCAAGCAGGCCTTCTGCAATCGTGCCGGGAGAAGCACTGTCGCTGTTGGCAAGTATTGTGACCGAAATTCCTGAATCGAGGTCGAGCAGAAGATAGCTTCGGTGTGCCGCAAACCATCCGCCATGCCTGGCCACAACGCGCCCTTTGTATATGTCACGACGCATGGCATAACCGCGACCATTACCCTGGTCGCTGAACAAGTGTTCCAGTACGCGCTCGGGAAACGAGAAGTCGCTGCCAAATCCCAGTAGAGCGCGCGTGAAAAAACTCAAGTCGCGCGCACTGGCCGAAATACCGAATGCCGGAGTCATTGCTTTTGACCCGTGATACTCGCGCACGTAGCGATCACCGACCTTGCGACCCAGACCTGCGAACGGTCGATTCTCATTCGGCAAGACGCGATCGACGGGTGAGTAGCCAGTCGCGAGATGTTCCGCCGGCCGGCCCGTGCCCGTTCGCGCCATACCGAGTTTCGACGCAATGTGGTGCGTCAGTGCATTCTCGAACGACATGCCGCTGGCGTGCTCGACGACAGGACCAAGGGCCGCGTAGGCAATGTTCGAATAGGAATACGACTTGCCTGGTGCAAATCGCAAGCGCGTACCTGCAAGGTATTCTCGCAAGGATTCCGCGTCTGGAAACCGGGCGTTGTACCAGTATTCGAAATCCCCCTCGCGACCAAGGCCGGACGTGTGCAACAGCAGGTGCCGCACTCGAACTGCTTCACCCGACACTTCGACTGCGACATCATCGAGAGACAGTGCATCGTCCTCTATCAGCAGCAGCGTCAGTACCGCTGTGAAAACCTTGCTAACCGAGCCGATATAAAAAACGGTGTCGGGTGACATGTCGACGCCGGTTTCGAGGTCTGCTACGCCACTGGCGCCGGCAAACACAATACGGTCGCCTTGCGTTACTACAGCAGCAACGCCGGGGATCTGCTGCATCGATTGATAGTGGTCGAGGGCGCTTTGCAGATTTCCCTCAACCGCAGCCGCAAGTGCGAATAATGCGAAAGTTAACTTCAATTGCAGGATCCCCTGTCGTGCGCCAGTTTGTCTTCTACGCAGATTCAGACTATCTTGCGCTAGCTAGGCAAAGCAAACCGGCAGTGGAGAAAAGCGAACATGGCATCAGGTATTTACAAGGTTATCGCGACGTTTGTTGACGCAGACGGCAAGCCAGTCGCAGGGGGCGATCTCCGTGTTCGCCTGATGGACGAAGATCGCTATTTTGATGACAAACTGGGCGAGGTTGGTCTGAGCCCGGAGGGCAGCGTTGAAATCATGATTACAGCCGCCGACATTTTGTCATTCGATTCTGCGGGAGAAACAACACCCGACCTGTATTTTGTTTTGCTCGATGGTGGGACAGAAATATTTCGATCTGAAGTATTTCGCGAAGTCGATTTCGCAGTGAAAGATGCGGTCACCGGCAGAGAGAAGGGGCTCACGCAGCAATTTGGACCATTCGTGGTAGCGAAGGACTAGCGGCAAGCAATGACAATCGCTTCCGCCATCGTATTGTTGTTCCTGGTTATCGACCCGTTCGGTAACGTACCGTTTTTTGTCGCCGCGCTTAAGGACGTGGACAAGGCGCGCAGGCGCAAGGTAGTGATTCGCGAGCTCCTTATTGCCTATGGCGTCATGGTGGCGTTTTTATTCGCCGGGGAGCCATTTCTCAGAGTGTTGGGAATTTCCGGGCCTGCACTGACTATCGCGGGCGGAGTCATTCTGTTCTTGATCGCTATTCGCATGGTGTTTCCGATACGTGGCCGCAGTTTGCAGGAAGACTTGCAGGGTGAGCCATTTATTGTGCCGCTTGCCATACCGTATATCGCGGGACCTTCAGTGCTCGCGGTTGAACTGCTGTTGATGAGCGACGAACCGGAGCGCTGGCCCGTCTGGCTGACCGCGATCACGGTCGCGTGGGCGGCAACGGCAATCATTGTACTGTTCGGCAGCCAGGTGGCGGAGCGGCTTGGGCAACGCGGTCTGGTGGCCGTTGAACGATTGATGGGCATGATTCTGGTTGCGATCGCGATCCAGATGTTCCTGACGGGCGCCGATTTGTATTTCGCGCGCAGCTAAACGGCCTCGACACTGCTAGTATTTGACTATAGACAACAAGCTTTCCGGGTGCAGCGATGGAATGGCGCGTCGAATACCTAGAGGACTACCACATTGTCGAGCTTTTCATGATCGGCCCCATTACCGGGCAGGATCTGAAGGGCTCGCTCGCCGACAGGCTTGCGCTTGGGCGCGAGAAAGGCGTGACCGACTTCATCATCAATGCCGAAGAATTGATTGCTCAGCATAAAGCAATTGTTGATATCTTGAACTTGCCGGGCAAAGAATATCTGAAGGAGAACATGGAGCGCGAGTCACGCCTGGCTGTACTTGTGCCAAAAGATCCGAAGTCGGTCTGGATTGCCGAGTTCTACGAAACCGTCTGTATCAACCGCGGCTGGAAGGTGCATATTTGCAGCGACCATGCGAGCGCCGTGCGCTGGTTGCTGGATAAGTAACTTCTCGCGCGCATTGCTTTTCGCAATCGAGCTGTCTCGAAGAAGTACAATGAGCAACAATAAATTCGCCCAACTGATAAACAGGATCAACCTGTATCCACCGTTTATCGGCATGGGTATCAGGGTGTGCTCCCGCAATGATGACAACACTCGCTTTGTCGTCGAGTTACGCGCAAGGTGGTACAACCGTAACCTGTTCGGGACACACTTTGGCGGCGCGTTGTATGCGATGTCCGATCCGTTTTACGTTTTTATTCTTGCGCTGAACCTCGGCAGCGGCTTCATTGTCTGGGATAAATCGGCAAGCATAAAATTTCTGAAACCGGCGAAAGGAACGATACGGGGTGTCTTCGAAATTGATCATCAGCACCTTTCAGCCATACACGATGAAGTCAGCGCTCTCGGGAAGAATACGTACCGGTTCGAAACCGACCTGGTCGATGAGCATGGCGTCGTTGTCGCGCAGGTCGAGAAGGAAGTTTACGTGCGGATGAAATCTGCTGAACGAGTGGTTGCGGAAAACGTCGATGGATAGATTCCTTGCTGCCGCATTGGCCGAAGCTCGGGCCGGCCTTGTGGATGGCGGCATTCCAATCGGGTCTGTGCTCGTAGTCGACGGTGAGATTGTTAGTCGCGGTCATAACCAGCGCGTACAAAGAGGCAGTTCAGTTCTGCATGCAGAAATGGACTGCCTTGAAAACGCTGGCCGGCTGCCAGCGTCCCAGTACAAAAATGCGGTTCTGTATTCCACCTTGTCGCCCTGCGACATGTGCAGCGGTGCGATTCTCTTGTACGGAATTCCCGCGGTCATTGTCGGTGAAAACCGCAGTTTTTGTGGTCCCGAAGAATACCTGCGATCCCGTGGCGTGCGGATTGATGTCGTTGACGACGCAGAGTGCCGCAAACTGATGAGCGATTTCATTCAAGCAAACGGGCGGTTGTGGTACGAAGATATTGGCGAGGTTGAAAGCGACCCCTGATCGTCGAGCCGCAATTCCTATCGGCGACCTCAATGGCATTGATTGACACCGATAACAAGGCAAGTATATTCGATGCAGACTATTACGCCGGCAAGAACTTGCGGTCTCAAAGGATAATCATGGAATCGCAAATTGCTGGATGACAAACACGATGACGCGCCGCTGCTGTCGAAGCAGGACGATGAGATCTCCCGCCGCCTGGTCGCAGCACGCTTGGGTGCGAAACCGCTGACTGATTATCCAGGGCAATTGCCGACCACGCTGCGACAGGCCTATGCGATTCAATCAGCATCGATCGCGCGCTGGCCGGATGAGGTCGCCGGCTGGAAGGTAGCGATGTTGCCGCCAGCCGCTCGCGAAGATCTCGGCGCGGAAAGATTGGCCGGACCAATTTTTCGTTCGACGATACAACGTGTTCAGCCCGGCACATGCACAAGCATTCCGATTTTTCATGGCGGCTTCGCCGCGGTGGAGGCCGAGTTCGTAATCGAGCTTGGCGCGACGGTACCGCCGTCGACCAAAGAATTCTCAGACAGCGAATTGATTGAGCTTGTCGCCACATTCAGCGCCGGAGTGGAAGTTGCTGGCAGCCCGATGGCTGCAATCAACAAGCTCGGACCCTTGTGCGGCATTTCCGACTTCGGCAATAACGCCGGTCTTATTGTTGGCCCGACGATACCGGACTGGGATTCGCGCACACTGGATTCGCTGACAGCAAAAGTTACAGTCGATGATGTCGTAGTCGGCGATGCCAGTGCAGACGCCATACCAGGTGGACCGCTGCAGGCGCTTCGATTTCTGCTCGGCCACTTGGGTCGATTGGGTATCGAAATACCTCGCGGGGCATTGATTGCCACCGGTGCAACTACCGGTGTACATGATGTACAGGTGACATCGTCGGCACGGATCGACTACGGAGAAACTGGCTGCCTGTCATTCAGTTTTGAGGCGCTGACACCAAAGCAATAGTCAGAATCGGAGATTAAGAACCGAAGCAAGCAGGGGGGTAAATGTTTTCGAAGACTTACCAGGCAACGCATCCCGATATGATGGACGGCGTAAGTAACGAGGCGTTGCGTGACCGCTACCTGGTTACCGGCATGTTCGTCGCCGACCACGTCAAGCTCAACTATTCGCACAATGAACGCATGGTCATTGGTGGCGCAGCGCCTGTAAGAAAAGTGGTGGTGTTGCCTGAACAGTCGGAGCCTGTAGCTGGCGCAGCATTTCTGCACAGGCGCGAAATGGGCGCTGTAAACGTCGGTGGAGGAAGCGGAAAAATTTCGGTCGATGGCGAGGTTTTCGACATGCAGCCGCGCGATGGGCTGTACGTACCGATGGGCTCCGGTGAAGTCACTTTCGCCAGCGACGATGCCGGTAATCCGGCACGTTATTATCTCGTGTCAACGCCAGCTCACGCGCGATTCGATCTGGTTAAAATTTCCATCGAAGATGCGGTGCCGGTTGAGCTGGGGTCGCTGCAGACATCGAACGAACGCACAATTTACAAATACATCGTGCCCGAAACCTGCCGTTCCGCCCAGCTCCTGCTTGGCTTGACGATTTTGAATCCTGGTAGTGTCTGGAACACCATGCCGCCACATCTGCATGATCGGCGTTCGGAAATTTATTTTTATTTTGAGCTGGGCGACGATGAAAAGGTTTTTCACTTCATGGGCGAACCGGAATCCATGCGCCACATCGTTGTCAGCAACTCCGAAGCGGTGATTTCGCCACCCTGGTCGATTCACATGGGCAGCGGTAATGCCAATTATTCGTTCATATGGGCAATGGGTGGCGAAAACCTGGACTACACGGACATGAACGTCCTTGATATTTGCCAACTCAAGTGACGCTGCAATGACTTCAAAGTTATTCAGTCTCGACGGAAAGGTTGCGTTGGTGACAGGCGCAAATACCGGGCTCGGTCAGGCAATGGCGATCGCACTTGCCAATGCCGGTGCGCGCATCGCACTGGTCGGGCGTTCAGTTCCCGGCGAAACCGAAGCGTTAATCCGCGCGAACGGTGGTAGGACCACTGCCGTAATGGCCGATCTTCGTGACGCTAACGTCGCAGTTGATGTGATGTCGCAAGCGGAAAACGCACTTGGGCCGGTCGATATTCTGGTGAACAACGCCGGCATTATCCGGCGCAAGGATGCGCTCGACTTTGGCGAAGAAGATTGGGATGATGTAATGGCAACGAATTTGAAGGTCCCGTTTTTTCTGGCGCAGGCAGCAGCACGGTCAATGGTCAGCAACGGGCGCGCGGGCAAGATTATAAATGTCGCGTCGTTGCTTTCCTTACAGGGGGGGATAAGAGTGGCATCGTATACAGCGAGCAAGAGCGGCCTTGCAGGGCTCACTCGACTTTTGGCCAACGAATGGGCTGCGAAAGGCATCAATGTGAATGCCATCGTTCCAGGATACTTCGCCACGAATAACACAACTGAGCTGCGCGCCGACGAAGAGCGCAACCAGCAGATACTCGCGCGTATTCCGGCAGGCCGGTGGGGCGATCCGGCTGACCTCGCCGGTGCTGCCGTGTTCCTGGCGTCATCCGCGTCAGATTACGTGCACGGCGCGTTGTTGCCAGTCGATGGCGGCTGGTTGGCGCGATGATTAACCGGCGCCAGTTATTGCTCGCACCGTTATTGCTCGCGGGCTGCGGAGACAGAAAAGGCGCGCCCGCACGGCCACTGTTTGCAGCAGACTCTCAGCCGGATGACTATCCGACCACACAAGGCCTGCATGCCATTGATCGCCTGTTAAACGAACGCACCAACGGGGAAATGCGAGTGCGTGTCTACCCGGGTGGTCAAATGGGTGCGGAAAAAGACACGCTTGAAATTGCTGTCTTCGGCGGGCTCGATTTGACGCGCGTCAATCTCGCGCCAATCAATTCGATCGTTCCCGAGACAATCGTGCTCGCGCTGCCGTTCCTGTTCCGGTCGATCGAACACTCACGCGCAGCATTTGATGGCGACGTTGGACGCAAGATTCTGCTGTCGATGATGCCGTACGGTCTTCGCGGCATGTGTTACTACGATTCGGGTGCCTGATCGTTCTACAACACCAAGCGCCCGATACATTCGCCGGACGATATCGCGGGTATGAAAATCCGGGTACAAAACTCAGATATCTATGTCGCAATGATGCAGGCACTCGGTGCGAACCCGACACCGATTCCGTATGGCGAGGTGTACCAGGCGCTCGTGCAGGGCGTCGTCGACGGAGCAGAAAACAACTACCCGTCGTATGAGAGTTCCCGGCATTTCGAAGCCGCCGGTCACTACAGCCTGACGCGCCATGTCCTGGCGCCCGAGGTACTCGTCGCGTCACGCAGAAGCTGGGATCGAATGTCGGCGGAAGAGCAAACCTACCTGCAGGATGCGGCCACCGACTCTGTACCTATCATGCGAAAATTATGGGATGCAAGAGTTGGCGTATCGAAGCAGCGTGTTCTTGAGCGCGGTGTCCAGGTTGTCGAGGACGTAGACCATGCGGCATTTGCCGAGAAAATGTTGCCTGTCTGGGATCGGTTTGTCGTGACGCCGGAAATGAAGGCGCTCGTTGACGAAATCATTGCTTTGGGGGAAGCCGATGAGTAACCCGTTAGCCGCTGCGAGCCGTAAGGTCAGCCTGTTCGCGAAATGGTTTGCCGGCGTGGGTTTGCTGGTGATGACGGCGATTATTGCGATGCAGGTTTTTGCGCGCTATGTGCTGAACGCGAGCCCGGCATGGGCGGAGCAGGCCGCTTTATTGCTGATGATCTGGTACGTATTTATTGCGGCCGCGGCAGGTGTTCGTGAAAATTTTCATATTCGCATCGCGATATTTGCCGACAAACTCCCGCCAAAGCTGCGTCACGTAGTCATTATTCTTGCCCAGTTTATCGTCGTCATATTCGGTGCAGCCATGGCTTTTTATGGTGTAGAGCTGGCACTCGCGACCTGGGAGCACGTCATTCCGACTCTTGGAATATCGCGTGGCTACGCGTATGCCCCGATCGCCCTTTCAGGAATCATGATCACCGGTTTCGCAATTGAGCAGTTGGTTGCCGAGCTGCGTTCGACTGAGGTAGACAAGCTATGGAACTGATGGTACTGCTCGGCGTGCTGGTATTGCTACTGATCATCGGTGTGCCAGTGGCCTTTGCCCTGGGTATCGCATCGCTCGCAACGTTTTACATGCTCGATATTCCGCTGATCGTGGGCTTCCAGCGTATGGCAGCGAGCATGAATATTTTCGCATTGATGGCTATTCCGTTTTTCGTGTTTGCGGGTGACCTCATGCACAGGGCAGGAATAGCGGAACGGCTCATTCGTGTCGCAGACGCGGCGCTGGGTCGTACTCGCGGTGGCCTGGGCCAGGTCGATGTCGGTGCTTCGATGATGTTCGGTGCTGTGTCGGGGTCCGCTATTGCCAGCGTTTCCGCAATCGGCTCCACGCTTGGGCCGATGATGCGCGAAAAGGGCTACGACGCGGACTATGTCGTCAATGTATCCGCGACTTCGGCGATCACCGGGCTGCTAATCCCGCCGTCGCATAACATGATCATCTATGCTGCGGCAGCCGGTGTCAGTATTTCCCTGGCCGACCTGTTCCTCGCCGGCATTATCCCGGGCGTATTGACCGGTTTGCTGTTGATGGTCGCGGCCTATTTCGTGGCCGTGAAGCGCGACTATCCGCGGGGTGCGTTTCCTGGCTGGAAAGCGTTTATCCTGGCTTTCGCGGCTGCAATTCCGGGCCTGATGGCCGCTGCGATTATCGTTGTCGGTGTATTGTCCGGTGTGTTCACGCCGACCGAATCGGCAGGTATTGCTGTTGTCTATACGATCCTTGTCGCGCTCTTCGTTTATCGCTCGTTGACGTGGGAACGCTTCATCGCCGCGACGACAGCTTCCGTTCGAACGACCGCCATGGTGATGATCGTCATTGGCGCTGCAGGCGCCTTCGGCTGGCTGCTGGCGCTGCTGCAAGCGCCCACTCAACTGGCGGATCTGTTGCGCGGCATTACCGAAAATCCACTACTGTTGTTGCTACTTATCAACATCGTGCTCCTGTTGCTGGGCACGTTCATGGACATGGCGCCATTGATCATCATCACGACGCCGATTTTTCTACCCATGACCACCGAACTCGGTATGGATCCGGTCCAGTTCGGAACTATGCTGTTGCTGAACCTCGGCATCGGCCTGGTAACGCCGCCAGTGGGCGCCGTGTTATTTGTCGGCTGTGCGATCGGCAAAATTCCAATTGAGCAGACAGTGCGCACGATTTGGCCATTTTATGGCGCGTTAATTGTTGCCCTCGCTGCAGTTATCTATATACCCGAACTGTCGCTTTGGCTGCCTGAATTGTTGAAGTAAACGTCAGCGGCGGAAGTCGTTACACCAGCGGACCGGTATCGGCCGACGCCTGTGCAGCGAATCGGCGCACGGCATCAATTCGCGTCTGCATGCTACCTTCACTGCGCACATAACTGGGAAATGTCGAACTCATTGCACCCGCGATATTCCCGTCCGCACCGAAAATAGGCGCGGCGACGCAGATGAGCCCGCGCGTAATCTCTTCATCGTCGATCGCAAAACCCTGTTCACGTATTTTTGCAAGTTCTGCCCGCAGTATCTTGCCGTTGGTGATTGTGTTGTCGGTATGGGCTTCCAGTTTGCGTTTGCAGATGCGGCGCACGTCGGCGTCGTCTGCATGACCCAACAGAATTTTTCCCATTGCAGTGCAGTGCAGCGGAAAAGTCTTGCCCACCTCGGAGTGTAAACGGATGCCGAAGTCCTTGGATTCAATCTTGTCGATGTACACGCCCGTGTCGCTATTGCGAACGCCGAGTGTCGCGACATGGCCAAATTCCGCATGCAGTGCCTGCAAAAACGGACGTGCGGCGGTGCGCAAATCGTAGTTCGCTGTCACGAGTCCACCGACACGTGCGAGTAACAGGCCACCGCGGTATACCCGGGCGACCGGATCGAGCGTCAGCGCGGCAAGTTCAGTCAGTTCATTTAACAAGCGATGTGCGCTGGCCTTAGGCACGCCGGTTTGTTTGACGACCTCGGTAAAAGACAGTCCGTCGGTGCCGGCAGACGTAACTGCGTCGATAATCTTGAAGCCTTGGCTGAGTGCGCTCATGGGTATGCCTTTCAAATTGTGCTTGACAAGCCGGGCTGGTCGGGTGATAAATGACCCATATAAGAAACTTAGTTCCAAATATGGAACTTGTCAAGCAATCAATCACGCACTCATGGCCACGGCCTGCATCACAGGGGAGAGAGAAGTGACGGTGGATATCAATAAGACGCTTGCAGCGAATCCGGTTGTACCGCTGGTCCAGGCGGATGACCCGGCTGTTGCCGTACAGACTTCCAAAGCGCTTGCGGCCGGTGGCTTGAGCATTGTCGAAGTCGTTTTTCGAACAGATAATGCACTTGCCTGTCTGCAGGCGGTGGCCGATGAACTCCCCGAGGTGGTCGCCGGTGCCGGCACTGTCTTAAGCCGGTCGCAGGCAGAGGCCGCAATAAAGTCCGGAGCGAAGTTTATTGTGTCGCCGGGCTTCGACGATGGCGTTGTTGGTGTCGCGAAGGATGCCGGCGTACCGGTCTACCCAGGCATTGTGACGCCGAGTGAATTGCAGCGGGCATTCAATTCAGGCCTGGATACGGTGAAATTTTTCCCTGCATCAATTGCCGGCGGCGTACCGGCTATCAAGGCGCTATCAAGCGTTTTTCGCACCATGCGTTTCATGCCGACAGGTGGCGTGTCACCGGACAACTTGTCCGACTTTCTTGCCGTCCCCGCGGTACTGGCTTGCG
>TARA_R110002096_G_scaffold206192_10_pt1 | contig 36930 bp, 31 predicted proteins | sample TARA_R110002096 | Tara Oceans TARA_R110002096 (sample SAMEA4397295) | marine metagenome | biome: Polar Biome; feature: [DCM] deep chlorophyll maximum layer (ENVO:01000326); material: water (ENVO:00002006), including particulate matter (ENVO:01000060) such as... | depth 35 m
CGTTAACGATCGAGTTGAGACGCTGTGCGGTCTTCAGGTCCGTTCCGAATGGTTTTTCCACCACGACACGCGCCCAACCGTTCCCGGAAGTCTCGTTGAGGCCGGTAACGCGCATTTTCTCGAGGATGTCGTCAAAGAATTCCGGCGCGCTGGCGAGGTAGTAGAGGCGGTTGGGTGGATTCGCACAGTCCTTCTCCAATTCGGCCAAAAACGTGGAGAGGCCCTGATAGCCGCTTTCATCCTGAAACTCGCTTTGGTGATAAAAAATCGAGTTCGCGAAAAGGTTCCAGTCATCCTCGCTGTGACCACTGCGGGAAACCTTTCGGTTCATCTCCGCCAACTCAGTTCGAAATTGCTCGTGCGATTTCTCACGGCGGGCAAATCCGATCACGCGGGTTCCGGCCGGAAGATCTCCCGCGGAATGCATGTTGTAGAGCGCCGGGATTAGTTTGCGGTGCGTCAAGTCGCCGGTGGCGCCGAAGATGACGATTGTGCAAGGCTCGGGAGCGTTGCGCGAGACAAGGAATTCACGAAAAGGATTGTCCATCGGTTCGGAAGCTAACTTTGTTCGATTCTTCCCCGCGTCCAGTTCCTTTCAGCAATTTCGACGTCATCGCCGATTACCTCGAAAATTGGCGCACTTTTTACTTCGGAATCCTCAGCACATCAAACTGGCCATGCCGTTTGGTGCGCTTCTGAACAACGAATCCCGGCCGATCGTGAAAATCCGACGCGACGCGGCCCGCTTTTTCCGCATCGTAGGCTCCTTGGTGGGCGTGAAGCAAGTAGCGCAAGACGAGTGGCGACTCGTGGGAAATGGTAAAGGCCTCATCCATGCCAAATGACGCACCCATCCAGCCATCCTGGCGAACGTGCCACTTGGTGGGATAGCGAGGGTTCGACGGGTGATCAAAATAGGTGATGCCTTCGACCACGGTTTTTCGGTCGGAACCGGTGCCGATCGCGACCGGACCGCTGTAGTCCATCCAGCGAGCGGGATTTCCAAAAATCTCAGCTTCATGGATTTGGCCTTCGCTGTTGGTGAGAAGACCCTCCCCAAAATACTCGGAAATGGATTTTGCGACGCGCACGGCGAGAAAGCCGAAATTGGTTTTGCCCAGTTCAACCGTTTTGGCCTCCTTGGCCGGCCTCAGCGTGATCTGAATTTCGAGAGCGTGTTCGCCTTCGTCAACAACACGCAACGAGGTAACCAATTCCTGCTCCATCACCTCGACACCTTCCCCGTCAAACCAACCCAGTAAGCTGGCCATGATCGCTTCCTCATCACCGTCGTGATAGGATAGCCACATCTTTTGCCGGATCTTCGCCGTGGTTGAATCGCTCCAGAAGTTCACCCCGTTAAGGTCATTGTGAGCAAACCAGATCGAGCGGTGATGATCGTGATTTTGGGCTCCGGGATGGCCCATCCGAGTCAGCGAAGCGCCCGAAGGTCCCTTGAAGGGGTAAAAGAACGGCCGGGGATACTGCTTGCCGAAATGCCACCGGAGTTTCTCGGATCCTTCAATCTGAAACGAAACTTCGTGATTCGGCAGCGGAACCAATTCGTGCGTTGAGATGGGCTCAGCCGCAACCCTGGTCCCAACAAGAAGTGCGAGGAAAAACAGACTTTGGGCAACCAGCTTCATTTCGCGTAAAAGCGACCGAGTTCCCCTACGATGGCCATCCGGGCTTCCATCAGATCAAGCTCTCCCTCATGGCGCCAAACGATTTCACCGCCGGGCTTCACCAGGATGGTATAGGGCAGGCTACCGTTCCAACTGGGATCGAGTGCTTTCGCCATCGCATCCTGGCTTCCGGTGAAAAGATAGTTGTTGGTGGTGCGGCCTTCTTCTTTGACCGATAACTCGGTTCGTTTTCCCAGGGCAGCGTGCTCGCTTTTGAGAAACTGGAGAACTTTGGCTTCCTGAGTCGGCTCATCCATGCTGAGGCTGATGAAGTCAAAACCGCGGTTTTCGAATTGGCGTCCCAGGGAAACCAGATCGGGAAATTCTGCGACGCAAGGTCCGCACCAGGTTGCCCACAGATTGATGAGCCGGAGTTTGTCGCTCTGGTTCGCCACGAGCTGGCGAACTCCCTTGGCATCGGTCTTTTCAAGGGTTACCTCGCGTTCTTTCCAGCCAGTTTCGTGCTTGCTCACCAAGTCGCGTTTGTAGGCCCACTTCGTCGAACAGCCGAAAATCCGGGTCGTCTCGACCGGAACCGGTTGGCTGGCGAGCAGGGCGTTGATCGCGTTTCGCGCATCGTGAGTCGTCGCGCCATCCTCATATTTCGAATCGTCGAGCCGGCCTTGGTAACGGAGCTTGCGCTCATGATCGAAAATGAAGATGTGAGGTGTCGCCATCGCTCCGAACGCCATCGAAGTCTCCTGAGTCTCGCCATCGTAAAGATACGGAAAGTTGAATCCGTATTCCTTGGCGTGAGCGATCATCTCCTCATAGCTGTCGCCGTAAACGGAGTAGCCAAGCTCATCCACGCGGACGGAAAGCGGGTCATTGGGCGAAATCGCGAGGAGTTGAAAGCTTTCGCCGGTGAAGTCGGTCACCAACTGTTTCACCCGTTCCTCAACTGCCTGCGCGGTTGGGCAGTGATTGCAGGTAAACAGCACCGCGAGCACCTTCTTGTCGGCATACGCCGCGAGGGTGTGCTGTTTCCCATCAACGCCGAGCAACGTGAAGTCCGGCGCGGGGCTCCCGATTTCGAGCGTTTTGACACCGCCAGGTGGTGGCGGAGCCGCGAAGAGGGAGCCAACCAAGGCAAAAAACAGGAATAGTGGGGTTTTCACCCTTGCATTCCACGACCGGGGCGATGCGGGGTCAAGGGGAAATGAGTGGGCAAATTCGGGCAAAAATTGCCCTAGCGTAGCCGCAATCGCCAGCTAGTTTCCTCCGCTATGCCGAAATCGGGCAAACAGATCATCGCTTTTTTTGGAACGGACGATGCGCGAGTGAAAGAAGACGCGCTGAAGCTTTCGCGTGAACTCACGCCTGAGGAAAACGCGGACTTCGGGCTGGATCTCATCAATGGAAACGCGGAGACCAGCGAACATGCTTCGAGAATCGTCCGCGATACGATTGAGGCGCTGCAAACCCTCCCCTTCCTCGGGGGAGACAAGACGGTTTGGCTGCAAGGGGCGAATTTCTTTGCAGACAACGTGATGGGGCGCGCGGCGGCGACGCAGGCGGCGGTCGAGCAACTCACGAAACTGATGGAGCAGGGACTTGCGCCCGGCGTTCACCTCATCATCAGCGGGACGGGCATCGATAAGCGCCGGGCCTTCTACAAGAAGCTGGGCAAAATTGGTGAAATCACGATTCACGATCTTCCGGATCCGTCAAAATCCGGTTGGGAGCAGGAGGTGATGCTGCTGGCGGAGAAACACGCGAAACGGATCGGTTTTCAGTTCGAACGAGAAGCGTTGGAATACTTCGTCATGGCGACCGGTGAAAATACGCGGCAACTCGACAGCGAGCTTGAGAAGCTGGGTCTTTATCTGGGCGAAGGTCAGGTGGCGACAACGGACGATGTCCGTGCGGTGGTCGCGACGACGCGAGCGGGGGTGATTTTTGAGATTGGAGACGCGATCGCCGAACGCAACCTTCCACGATCCATCGAATTGATCGATCAGCAGCTTCGCAAAGGCGAGAATGCGATTGGGATTTTGCTCGCGGCGATTGTCCCGAGAGTCCGCAGCCTCCTTCTGGCTCGCGATTTGTTGGAAAATTTCGGGCTCAACGGCGGCAATTACCGTTCCTACGAATCGAACATCAATCGACTGCCCAAGTCAGCCACCGCCCATTTGCCTCGAAAGAAAGATGGCGGCATCAGCGCCTATCCCATTTTTCTGGCGACCAAAGGCTGTCAGAGATTTACCCTCAAGGAGTTGCGGGCAGCCTTGGTTGCCTGTCTCGATGCCAATCGGCGATTGGTGACCACGCAAATGGAGCCCGGCACGGTGTTGAGCCAGTTGGCCACCCAAATTCTCAGCCGACCACGGTAACCGCCCAAGAAAAAGCGACCGCCACGGATCACGCAGCGGTCGCTTTGAAAACTCTGGCGGAGTCGGTTTCCTTACTTCTCGCCTTTGAGCGCGTCGCTGACGGCGCTCTCAAGTTGCGAGAATTTCTCATGGCGACTCTGTGCCTGCGCCTGAACTTCAGCCAACCGGGCCTGGGTTTCGGCGTTCTGTTGCTTCAGAATCGTGATCTCTTTGCCCAGCTTGTTCAGCCAGTCGGAATTTGCGGCGGCCGTTTTCAGCTTGGTCTGCAGATCGGATACCTTGCGCATCAAATCGGCTTTGACAGCTTGTTCGGTAGACAGCTTTGCGGCAAGGCTTTCGACCTCGACTTTCAACGGTGCGCTGTCTGCTGCGGCCGGAGGCTTGGAAGTGACCACAACCATTTTGTCGCGAGCACTTTTGAGCTGAGCTTGAAGCGTTTGAATGGTTTCTCCCCGAGTGTTCGCGAGCTTCTGCGCCGATGCGAGTCGCTCCTGGGTCTTTGCATGCAGCTCCTGAAGCGCGGCGACGTCGGGAGTCGGTTTTGCGGCGGGAGCTTTGGCCACAACCGCGGTCTGAGAAAGCTGACGATTGAGCGATGCCACTTGATGGCGCAGCTTGTTGCTCGCGGTGTCGTGGCTGGCGATTTGAGCTTCCATGCCGGTGAGGCGAGAGCGAAGCGCCTTGTTCTCGGCGGTGATGGAGCGGAGTTGGGCTTCATAAGCCTCAATATTTGCGTCCTTCTTGGGAGCCTTCTGGGCGGCGATCAGCGCTTGCTTCATTTCCATCATCTCCGTGTTCGAGCTGGAAATCATCTGATGGGCCTTCGCTGCCGCAGACTGAGCCTGCTTCTTCGCGGAAGCCGCCGCGGTTTGCGCAGCGAGCATTTGAGATTGCGCGTCCTTGAGCTGGGAAGCCATCGTGGCATTTTCTGAGGCTAACGAGCGGAGCTTTGCTTCCATCGGTTCGGTGGAGGAAGGCTTTTTCGCGGCAACAGCAAGTGCCTTTTGCGACGAGGCGAGATCGGATTGCAGTTTCGCGACCATGGCGTTGGCGGCGGAGACTTGTTTCTTGGAAGCGGCAATGGCGGATTCCGCTTTTGCGGCATCAGCCTTGGATGCGTCCAAGCTCGCAAGGATCATTTGATATTCGGCCTCAAGCGAGCGGAGTTTTACCTGGAACGGCTCTACGGCGAGCGTCTTGGCCGATTTCTCGATTGCGGCGATCTGGTTGGCTTGAGTTTTTACCGTGTTCTCAAGCTTGGAGATTTTTTCCTGGCGATTGTTCGCAAGCTTCTGGGCGTCGGCAAGGCGGGCCTGGGCACGGGCGCCAAGAGATTGCCATTCCTTAGCTTTCTCCGACTCGGCTTCAAGATTGGTGACTTTGGCGAGGAGGCTGGCTTTTACGGCCTGCTCTGACACGAGCTTTGCCTCAGCAGCTTTGAGCTGGTTCTTCAGTTCTTTGACTTGGAGAGCCAAGTCTGCCGATTCATCTTTCTTCACCTCAGCAACGACCGGCGTTGCTTTCGGCTCATCCTTTTTCACTTCGACCGGAGGCTGGGCCGCTACCAGATTGGGTTCGAGTTCCAGAGAACTCGACTGCATGTTCTGGGCCAGGCTTGGTTTCTCAGGTTCAGTGGTTTCGGCCGGCTTGGTGTCCTCGGCGGGCGCATCATTTTTGGCGACCACAGCGGCGGGCTTCGACTCATCCGCTTTTTCGGTGGGTTCGGTTTTCGCCGCTACCGTTTCAGCAGGGGGATCATCCGACTTCGAAGGTGTTTCCGATTTCTCGGTTTCAGGCTTAACAGCAGCGACCGTTTCGCTACTCTTTTTAGCGTCTTGAAGGGCGGCTTGTGCAGCTGCCTTCGAAGCCGATTCTTCTGAAACGTTGGATGCCGTTTCAAGCGGGGGACGATCCACGGAATCGTCGTTAGGCTCGACGATGTGGTTCCAGCTTGAGATGATGATGAACAACGCCAGGAGAAAAGGCATTCCCAAGGCCATCGCGAGAGTCGCGACGACCGTTTTGTCGTTGGCCTCTTGGCCACCTTTAGGAGTGTCGTTTTCCATAAGGTAAAAGAATGCCTAATTCTGTGCCAACAAACAACTAAACTTTTCCAAAAAATTCAGTAATTACGACTTTTGGAAACGTGTTAGGGTACGGATGCCCACGGATCCGCTCAGTTCTGACGTTTGGTCTGAGATTCTATTCTCAGTTTCGCGAGAAAAAGATTCGATTACTAGCCGGCGAAAACGTTCACATGCTCGTCCGCTGACTTGATTTGGTCCAAGACGCCACAATAGCTGTCTGCCAAATTGCGAAGATGATCCAAAATTTGGGCGGATTGATGGCCAGGGGGAACGTCCATCAACATCAGATCGCTGAAACCTCTGACGACCGCGACCTGGTTGCGCATGTCATGCCGCTCGTCCTTGTTTTCGAGCGGATTGACCACTTCTTGTCCGTTGGTAGACATCGACACACAGGCGTGCATCATTGCGTGCAGTTTTTGCAACATGCCCATGGCTGCTTCGCGAACATAGGTGATGTGCTCGTCGCCCAGCATTGCTTGGTGTGGGGGCAGATATTCACTCGTTTGATGGATTTGCGAAGACAAATTCCAAAGTTGGTGAAGGATTGGAGGAACTGGATCGTTGTGTGCGGCCATGAGTAGGGCTAGTAAGTTCTACTGGTTATGGTAATTATAAAGACGGTTTAGATTTACACAACCGTTATTTGTTATTTTGATGGAGAGAAGACAGCCGATTCAAGCGACCGGAAAAGTGGTGGAGTTGAGCTCGAGTGGTTTTTACTGGGTTGAGCTGCCGAATGGTTACCGGGCCCGGGGATATTCGGGAAAAGGGATAAAGGCCGATGTTGCGACCGATGATCTCGTGAGGGTTGAGTTTTCGGCCTATGACATGAGCCAGGCCCGGATCATCGAAACTCTGGACTGAACGCCGCGCACCTTCCCCTGGGTTGTTGGTTGATTTTGCAGGCACCGGTGGTTTGATGAAGAATAACCATTTTTCTAAAGCATGAGTTCACCTGTCCAGAATCAAGATACGCCGCTCGAATCCACCAAATCTCATGCGTTGCAAGCCGCGGAGGAACTCCGTGCGGCGGCAAGTGCAAAAGCTGCTCAATTGAAGCAGGCGGCGGAATCTCGGGCCAGCCAGATTCGCGATGTCGCCGGTGAACAGGCAGATACGCTGAAAAGCGCGGCTGGCGAGCAAGCCGGCCACGTTCGCGAAGTTGCAGAAGTGGGGCTTCGCGATGCTCGAGCCAAGGTGGAGGATCTCAAAGTGGAGTTGGAGGCTTACGTTCGAGAGAATCCCACCAAAGCGGTTTTGACAACCTTTGGAATCGGCGTGTTTCTTGGGATGTTGCTGCGGCGCTAGTTGCTTGAGATCAGTCGCACGCTTCGCGCCAGCTCCGAAGATGACGAATCCTCAAAATCGTGACGAATCCGGCCCATCCAGCCTCAAGCAACAGGCGCGGGATTCGCTTCGTGCATTGATTGATTATGGTCAGATTCGTGTCCAACTCGCCATTCTGGAAACTCGCGAAGCTTCGAGGCTCTTGGCGGATCAGGCCGTATTTATTGCCGTAGGAGCTGGATTCCTGTTCACGGGATACATGCTTTCGATCGCCGCTCTGGTAAATCTTATTGCCGACCGATTTGGAACGAAGTGGGAGTATGTGGGATTGGCAATTGCGGCATTCCATGTTGTTGCCGGCTGTATTCTGATCATAGTGGCAAGGACCGTGCGTAATAAGCCGATTTTTGAGGCCACTCTTCAGGAATTGGAAAAGGACGAAAAATGGCTGGCTCAGAATCTTCCATCGAAGAAAAAAAGGGAGCGCTGATTGCGTCTCTCGATGAATCGCGTCGTGATTTGGTGATTGATTTCGAAGAGGTCGGCGATTTTCTCAACATTCCCGGTCAAATCAAGGAGTCGTTTCACGACGGAAAATGGAAGTGGCTTGGCGCGGTATTGGTCGCCGGAGTTGTCACGGGATTTTTGGTCCTTCCGAAAAAGGGTTCCAAGCGCCCCACGAAGCCACGACCCCAGGGAACCGCCAAAGTCAAGGGACCCCGCAAGGCTTCGATGGTTGGGCCGATTTTGGCGGGATTGGTCAAGGGAGGGATCGCCATGGCGCGACCAACTTTGACGAAAATGGCGACAGAAGCCGTCGAAAACTGGGCGAAAGGCATGTCCTCAAAGCAATAGGGTTGCATTTGATGGCGGTTTCAGCCTACATAACCAACCACCCAATTTCTTAATCCCCTTTTTAACTGGCTTATGTCAGACACGATTGCTGTTTTTGATCACGTTGATGACTATCTGAAAGTTGCTGTCGAATACGATTGCTCCGATCTTCACCTGCCTGCCGCGGCGCCGCCAACCTGGAGGCGATTTGGAGTATTGCAGCCGATTTGGGAGAACGCAGACATCATCACCAAGGAAGACTCCGAGCGATTGGTGAAAGGCTTTCTCAGCGGCCCGGAGCTTCAGCGGTTTATGGAGCGCGGTGATATCGACTTTGCTTATCACAATGAGTTTGGGCGTTTCCGAGCCAGTGTAGTGAAACAGCGCCTTGGCTGGGAAATCGTCTTCCGGATCATCAGCACGGAAATCCGGACGATGGATGATCTGAAGCTGCCTCAGCACATCAAACCACTTCTTCAATACACCAACGGACTCATTTTGGTGACGGGTTCTGTCGGCAGTGGCAAATCGACCACTCTCGCCTCGCTCGTGAACGAGATTAACGAGGATCGCGACGACCACATCATTACCTTGGAAGACCCGATCGAATACATTTTCGATTCGAAACGCTGCCATGTGAACCAGCGGGAGGTGCATCTCCACACCGATTCATTTGCGCGGGCCCTCCGTGCCTCACTCCGGGAAGACCCCGACGTCATTATGGTGGGTGAGATGCGTGACTTGGAAACGATTTCGCTCGCCATCACCGCGGCAGAGACCGGTCACCTGGTTCTGGGGACCCTGCACACCGGGAGCGCGGCCCGAACCCTCGACCGGGTGTTGGACGTGTTTCCGGTCGACCAGCGTGGTCAGATTCGCCAGATGGTGAGCGAGTCGCTGCGCGGTGTCATCAGCCAGCAACTCGTCCCAACCGCAGACGGAAATGGACGCGCACTGGCGATGGAATTGCTGGTAAATACTCCCGCCGTTTCCGCCAGTATCCGCGACGGCAAAACCTTCATGCTCCCGGGGATCATGCAAACGGGTCGCAATGTCGGGATGATCCTGATGGACGACGCCCTGCGAGATCTTCATGCCGCCGGAAAAATCACGCAGGAGGAATGCATTATGCGTTCCATCGATCAAACGGTGATGCGGCAACACTTTGGTCTTGCCACTCCTAACTAACGCACTTTCTCGAAAACTCCTCTCTACATACTGAAATGGCTGTAATCGACCAATATTTTGACGTTCTGGTGAACGGTGGAGGTTCCGATCTTCACCTCAGCGAAGGCCAACCGCCCAAAGTGCGTGTGCACGGCGCGGTGAGCCCGATCTCAGAAGGTGTCCTCACCCATGACGTGCTCAAAGACATGCTCTCCGAGATTTGCGAACCAAAGGCGTTCGAGAAGTTCATGGAAACCGGTGATCTCGACTTTGCCTACGAGATGAACGCGGATTCCCGTTTCCGCTGCAACTATTTCAAGCAGCAGAACGGATTGGGAGCCGTGTTTCGACTGATTCCAACCAAGATCGCGACATTGGAGCAGTTGGGCATTCCTTCCGTGGTCGAACACTTTGGTCAGATGAAGAGCGGGTTGGTCTTGGTGACCGGCCCGACAGGCTCCGGAAAAAGCACCACGCTGGCGGCCTTGATTGATTACATCAATTCGAATTTTTCACGCCACATCATCACCGTTGAGGAACCGATCGAATTTGTTCACAACAACAAGAAGAGCATCATCACTCAGCGCGAGGTCGGGATCCAGACGCCTTCGTTTGCGGATGGACTTCGCGCCTCGTTGCGGGAGGACTCCGACATTGTTCTGGTGGGTGAGATGCGTGATTTGGAAACCATTTCACTGGCATTAACCGCGGCAGAGACCGGTCTCCTTGTCTTTGGTACTCTTCACACCAACAACGCGCGCAAGACCGTTGATCGGATTATCGATGTGTTTCCTTCCGACCAACAGGCGCAGGTTCGAACCATGCTTTCGGCCTCCCTTCGAGGAGTCGTCGCGCAGTTGTTGTTGAAGCGTGAGGACCAGCCAGGTCGCGTCGCCGTCAACGAGATCCTCGTGGCAACTCCTGCTGTGGGAGCGGTGATTCGGGAAGGAGCGACCCAGAAACTCTATGACATCATTACCGGTGGCAAGGCACACGGAATGCAGTTCATGGATGAGGCCATTTGGGACCAAATGGTGCAGGGTAAGGTCGGTGCCGTGGAAGCCTACATGAAGGCGATCGACAAGACCCGGTTCGCCAAAGCACTTCCTGAGGAATACCAGGCCTTGGCGAACTCCGGCGGAGGAGATTGATTCGAGGAGCACGCCGCGGGAACCCATCAAACTCGTTTCACAGAAACGGGGTTAGGGCCACCCGCCTTTGAAGACGGAATGGCCCTTGATATGCACGCAAATTTATTGGGTAAAAAGGCCCTCGTGAGCCGGGGGTCCACCGGAGATGGGGTGGCCCGGTCAGTTCATCGCAGGCGAGGTGTCAGCCATTGATCGAAACGATGTTCCTCCGAAATCGTTTCTCTTTTGAAAGGAGAGTCAGGCTCGATATTAGCTCTTGGAAGATGCGACGGCAGCGACGATCGATTTCGTGATCATTTCGACCTTGGCAACCTGTTTGGTGGCCAACTCAACAGCCTGCGCCTTGGCGGCAGCAGTTTTCTCAGCTGCAGCAATGGCTGCAGTTGCTTTCTTGGCCGCATCATCAGCGGCAGTCACGGCATTCCTACCATCCGTGAGAAGTTTTTGAGCTTCAGCAAGATCTGCTTCGAGACGCTTTGAGAGGGCCGCGAGCGCAGCCTGTGCCTTGGTGGTCTCCAGAGCTCCTTGAATGGCCTTCACCGCAGCTTCGCGGTCCTTAATTTGACCTTTGGCCAACTCCGCCGCTTTTTGCTTTGCAGCTGCGTCTTTCTTTGCCTGGTCTAGACTTGTGGCAGCGGCAGCAGACGCTGCTTTTGCATCAGCCAAGACTTTGGTTGCAGTCGAGTTGAGACGGTTGGCTTCATCGTGAGCCGCTTTCAAATGGGACTCGAGCACGGCCAAAGTTACGCCTGCCGCAGCGGTGGCTGCAGGTGCGGGTGTGGCAGGAGCAGCCGCTGGCTTAGGTTCGGGTTTTGGAGCTGGAGCGGGCTTGGGAGTCGGTTTGGGCGCTGGCGCTGGCGCCGGTTTTTGGGCTGGGGCGGGAGTGGGCTTTGCGGCGGCAACTTGAACGGCTTTTTGCTTCGCTTCGTGTTCCCAACCCAGGTTGATGATCACCTTGGGAAGTTTTTTCTTCAGGTTTTCTGCTCCGTCACTCGTCGCTTTCGACTGCCAGAGATAAAGTCGGGAAAGATTGGATAGTCCGGAAAGGTGAGCGAGTCCGGAATCCGTTACCTGAGTTCCATAGAGATTGAGATACTCCAAATTCTTGAGCCCGGTGAGGTGTTTCAAGCCTGCGTCGGAGATGGTTGTTTTCTCCACCTTGAGTTGCCTCAGGTTGGACATTTTCCCAATTGTCGCCAAACCGGCATCGGAAACCTGGGTGCGGGCAATGTCGACCGTCGCAATCTGGTCGGCAACAGGCTCAAGCATTTTGAGCTGGGCATCGCCAAAGTCCTTGGCAACATTCAGTGCGGAAAACCGGAGCTCGGGCGTGTTCTGGGCAATCGGCATCAATGTGGCACCGGTGGCGTTGACCTTCGCCATGACCTCTGCGGCGAGCTTTTTCTTGGCTTCTGCCTGTTTCAATTCCTCTGCAGTTGGTGCGGGTTTGGCAGGCTTGGCCTTCAGTGATGCCAAAATCGTGTTTACACTTCCCTTGAGGTCGTCAGGCAATCCGAGTTGGCTGAGTTTAATTGTCGGGTTTGCACCTTTCTCCACCCAGAAGGTCAGAAGCTTGGTCTCGGCCTCTGTAAACTGTTCCTTGTCTTCGGGCGGCATGTGCTCATCGTCGTCCAACGGCAGGGAGAGCCGAAACAACGCGAGGCTTTCATCCACATTTCCTGCGACGATCGCAGGTCCTTCGCCGCCGCCTTTCTTGAGGAACTCCATGGAGTCCATTCTCAACTTTCCTTTTTGCTTGTCGGCTCCGTGGCAGGAGACGCATTTTGCTTCCAATACAGGAGCAATGATGTCCGTGTAGACTACCGAGTCTTCAGCATGTGCGAGATTGCCGAAAGGCAAAAGCAGAAGGGCGGATGGGACGAGAAATCGATGCGGGATTTTCATAAAGTTCTTCTATTAAGTTTTCTAGACTTTTAACTTAAGTCAACAAAAATTAGAAACTTCAGTGATTTTCATAATCTCAGCCTCGTCATGGAGAGTCAACGGATAAATGGGGTCGCATTCATGTTCTTGCGATAGTGCGAGGATACCCGGTATCTTGTCCGCATTGGTTTTGCGGTCGACAATCGGGGAAACCCAGCTAGAGAAGGATACACCTGCCGAGGGGAGGGATTCTGCCGTTGTTGCGCATCCATCAAGCATTTCCCGGCCCCAGGCACTTTTTACCAGCTAAACTCTACCCTAGAATGTCCATTAAATTACGCCCCAGTTCTGATTGTGAATTCGACTGCATATCCCTCGGCGAGGTGATGCTGCGACTTGACCCCGGTGAGAGTCGAATTCATACGAGTCGATCCTTTGCTGCATGGGAAGGTGGAGGGGAATACAATGTGGCCCGAGGGCTTCGGCGCTGCTTCGGCTTGAGGGGTGCGGTTGTGACTGCGTTTGCGGACAATCCCGTTGGGCGTTTGATTGAGGATTTCATCCTTCAAGGCGGGGTCGATACCCGGTTCATTCAATGGAAGGATTATGATGGAATTGGCAGGGAAGTCCGCAACGGGCTCAACTTCACGGAGCGAGGATTTGGCATTCGTGGTGCGGTGGGCTGTCCTGACCGAGGCAATACGGCTGCGTCCCAGATGAAGCCTGGAGATGTCGATTGGGACAACATTTTTGGGAAGGCAGGCTCGCGCTGGTTCCATACCGGAGGAATCTTTGCGGCTCTATCCGAGTCCGCCGCAGAGGTGACCATTGAAGCCTGCAAGGCCGCCCAAAAACACGGCACAATTGTCTCCTATGATCTCAACTACCGGCCTTCGCTTTGGAAATCGATTGGCGGCCAGAAAAAAGCGCAGGAGGTGAACCGGGAAATCGCGAAATATGTGGATGTGATGATCGGCAATGAGGAGGATTTCACAGCTTCGCTAGGCTTCGAGGTCGAGGGCGTGGACGAGAACATTTCCGGGATCGACGTTGCCAACTTCAAGAGCATGATTGAGACCGCGATCAAAGAGTTTCCCAACTTCCAGGCAACCGCGACAACCCTTCGCGAAGTTCATACCGCTACGGTGAACGATTGGGGTGCGATTTGCTGGCACGATGGCGAATTCCATCAGGCCGAGCAACGAGACCGGCTCGAAATTCTTGACCGGGTTGGAGGTGGCGACAGCTTTGCCTCGGGGCTGATTTACGGGTTTTTGGAGCACAATGATCCGGCAAAGGCCGTGAATTATGGCGCTGCTCATGGCGCGCTGGCGATGACGACACCAGGAGATACGACGATGGCGTCGCTCGGTGAGGTCGAAAAAATCATGGCCGGTGGAGGCGCCCGGGTCGTCCGCTGATTTCCAAACCGACCGGCTAGTTCCCACAAATTTCTAAAAACCTGCTGACTCTGATTCGAAAATGAACCCCATCGAAGGAAAAAACGTTGTCGTCACGGGAGGTGGAAGTGGGATTGGCTTGGGCATTGCCCAATCGCTTGCTTCAGCTGGCGCCAAGGTCGTGATCGCGGGTCGAAACGAGGACAAACTGAAAAAAGCTGCTGAGTCTTTCGATGAAAATCCGCCTTTGGTGAAAGCCTGCGATGTGGCGGACCGTACGGACGCCAGGCAGCTTTTTGAGTGGGCCAACGAGCAAATCGGAGAAATCGACATTGTTGTGAACAGTGCGGGAGTCAATATCGCGAAACGGCGAATGGAGGTTCTCGACCCGTCTGATTTCGACAAGTTGATCGCGGTGAATTGCACCGGTTTCTTCAATGTCCTTCACGCGGTTTTGCCCTCCATGCGCCAGCGAAAAGATGGAATCGTGTTCAACGTTTCTTCGATTGCCGGCAAACGGGCCTTGCCGCTTGCCGGAGCTGCTTATGCCGCCTCAAAATTCGCAGCAACGGCGCTCGGAACCGAAATCGGAGCCGAAGAAGCCGGAAACGGGATCCGAATCACCAACGTTTACCCTGGCGAAGTGAATACGCCTCTGTTGGACGATCGTCCGGAACCGGTCCCTGACGAGAAGAAGGCCCAAATGGTTCATCCTGAGGATATTGGGGCGATGGTCGTCGCGATTGCACAACTTCCCAAACACGTCGTCGTGCCGGAGATCATTGTGAAGCCCCTCTATCAGGAATTTCTCTAAGCTGAGTGGGAGTCGGAAGAGGTCGTCGACCTAGAAGTCGAGGTAAACTTCAGCCCGCCGGTTTTGAGCCCGTCCACTCGGATTGTCGGTTCCGTCTGGATTGAGGTTGGGCGCTTTAGGGGCGCTTTCCCCGAAACCCTTTGTCACGATCTGGTTTGCAGGGATCCCGTAGGCAATCAGTGAGCTGCGCACATTGGTGGCTCGATTGTTACTGAGACCTTCGTTGTAGTCCTCGTCACCCATCGCGTCAGCATGCCCATTGATGTGCAGCTGGCGTTTGGGATCCTGTTTCAGAATCTGCGCAATAATTTCCAACTGCTTTGCGGCTCGCGGATTCAACTCAGTATCGTCATACTCGAAATAAAGAACGAGGGAGTCGCCGCCTTTGAGGTTCTTCTTGATGGGCGTGTAGGCAATATCTCCAGCGCCGAGCATCGCCGCTTGAGCCTGGATCAGTTTGGAGAAGTTCAAACCGACCACTTTCCAAGGTTCGCTCACGGCTTTTCGCTCCATTTCGATTCCGAAATCGGATTGCTTTGCAGCAGACTCCAGGCGCGCAATGACCCAGGCATTTCGCTCCTGCGCGGCAGTGGCAACAAGGGCGTTTTTGCTGTGAGGCTTAAATTCGCCTTCTTCGACGACGATGAAAAGTGCAGCTAGCTTCTCGTCGGTAAGCCGGTCAGGATTGACGTGTGCCTTCGCCTCTCGGAAATTCCGGTTCAACACAGCCTCAAAGAATTCACGCGCAATATCGACCGGTTTCACGCCAGGCTCTTCCATCTCTTCGCTGGCTTTCTTCGCCTGAGCTGCGGCAATTGCTTCAATATCTGGAACTGCCAGGCTGACAAGGTTCCAGCCCAAATTCGGTGAATTGGCCAATCCCAATTTGATTTGCTGTGCGCCCAAATCCTTGCTTTCAGCGGGAGGGGTCAAATTGATTCCCCAGGATTTGGCGTCTCCCTCGCTGCCGAGCTCAACTTGGGGACGATCGGCATCCACGATATATTTGCGATCAACGATGAGGCTCTTTAGCCGTTGTTTGTTGACTGGTGTGGCAATTTTTTCTCCCGACAGTTCCAAAAAGCCAACGATGTCCCCACTTTGAAGTTTGGATGTCAGATCTGAGATCAGGACCGAATCGGTCAAATACGGCGATGGTTTTTCACCTTCCGGTTCAACCATCACGGGCTTCGGAGCTACCGGTTCAGGAGTGCTTTCGGGTTCCGCAGTTGTGGGAGAGGACTCGTTGCTGGGATCCTCAGTGGCAGCGATTTCGTCTTCTGCTTTCTGTTTCAACACCTCCTTGAATTTGGGCACAAACAAAAATGCAGCCACGCCAAGGCCGACTACCAAGACACCTAGGAAGGCCAAAACCGGTCCGCTGATACTTCCAGCAACTTTATGATTTTTCATGAGAGATGAATCTGTGAGGGAGTGTTTGCTGCTTCGGATCTGCTGTCAAACGTACCTCTTAATCTTGAGAAAATTTATCCGTTTTAAAACTTAAATACGATATTGCCTAACCAGGCCTAAACTCAAGGTAATAGCGTCGGCGATTTCGTGTCAGCATCATTGTGGATGGCTGATCAGTGGGCAATTCGCTCAGAAGCGTATAAAAGTCCTCCTCCGTCCAGACCGGGTGTCCGTTAATTTCGTGGATCAAATCATAGCCTTCAACATGGCCACTCATGGGAGACTGCTCATCAACCCTCCAGACGAAAATTCCGCCCAGATCTTTGGGCATTCCCGATTCGATTTTATCGCGTGGCGTCAATTCTCGAAGCAACAATCCGAGCGAGCTTCGCAGTTCCGACATGGTCAAACCTTCTGAAAGGATGGCGGGCAAACGCGCGATTTGGTTGACGTCGTGAAACTGGGCCAGCTTGACCTTGACCGACTGATTGGCCCCTTTTCTCCACACATTGATCTCAACCGGGGTCTCGGGAGATTGAGATCGAATCGTTCGGGAAGCATCCATTACGGATTGAACCGGTTCTCCTCCGATTTCCAAAACAATGTCTCCTTCCTGCAGAATATCGCGAGCTGGCGAGTCCTCTTCGAGGGAGTAAATCATCGCACCTGACGCTTCTTCCAGTCCAACAGCATCAGCCATTTCTTGCTTCACTTCGTTGAAAATGACACCGAGGTAGGGCCGCTTGCGTTGCCCGAGATTCATGACTTCCTCATAGGCTCTCACGACTCGGTTTGAGGGCAACGCCAGGCCCATTCCCTGCCAGGCCCGGACTCGTCTGGGATCAGGATCCTGTTCGCCGGCATACGCGATGACGTTGATTCCCACGACCTGACCATAGATATCAGACAAGGGGCCGCCCGAATTCCCGGGATTAATCACTGCGTCCGTCTGTATGTAGGCGTTGTCGCTCGAACCGTAAAATCGGCGCCCCGTTCCATTGATGATTCCCTGGGTGATGGATTCCGAAAGGCCGAATGGGTTTCCGAAGGCGAAAACGATTTGGCCTGGCTGAATGGATTCCGAATCCGCAAAATTAAGGACGGGGAACTTTCGGTCCCCGGCATCGGGAATCAGGAGGACGGCAAGATCAACGGTGGAATCGGCACCGATGACGATCGCATTGAACTGCTGTTGGTCATGGGTGGTAACCAAAATGTCATCCGCACCCTGCACCACATGGTGATTGGTGATGATGTGGCCGTCCTCTGAAATAAAAACGCCGGAACCAACACCCGGGATCTCGGTGAAAATATCCCGGCTGGTGACGCGGGTCTCGGTCGGGATCATCACCGTTGCCTCTTTCCCGTCAGGCATACGCATGCTCCGCATGGCCTTGCTTTTCACAATCTCCAGTTCCGGAACCTGTTTGGCTGAAGTGGTGTCAATACTTACGACCGAAGGAATCACATGCGCGATTACGCGAGTGTATTCCTGATTCAGCTGCGAAAAGTTGGGAACTTCGGAGTCCGTCAGTCTGTGGCTGGGCAGAGTCGGCTCTTCGATCGAAGCGGGCATCCGTCCCAGCACTTTGTAGAGTGAATAGCGGTCCGCCGATGAAGCGATTGGAAAATAGACCAAGAGCGTCGCAACAACCGCAGCGGCGAAAAAGGCGATCCGTTGAGCGTGCGCGTTCACGGAACCAACTTTGCTTCAGACTACAGGAAGTTCAACGAGCGATCGCAGTCCTGTGAGGAAACGGCACTGCTAGCGGCCCTTCATCAGGTCGCCAACGGAGTGAATCGAGGAGTCGGGCAGGACAAAGAGTTGCCCGGTCCCATGATTATCGACGCGCTCAATCAACCAGGGCTGTGATCCCCATTCATAGGGTCGCCCGGGAACGGTGTCGTACATGGTGGGAGCGTAGGAACCCATGAAGTCATCTCGAGAGATGCTTACGAGGCCGATGCGTGCTTCCGTCGGGCACATCCAAGCGTAGCGGTCGCCCCCATAGGGAGATACTGCTTTGATGATGGCATTGTAGTATTCGAACGCATCGCCAACGTCCTCAGGAATCTGAGGCCAATAGCCAACGTCTTCAACATGGGTGGCGAACGCGCTGTGGAGAGTTTTGAGTTTGCCCATGCAGGCAACCTTCTCGGCGCGCTCTCGAAACGCCCCGTAGGAGATCGTCATGATCCCGGCGAGCGTTGCCATTATTGCCATTGAAACCATCATCTCGACCAAGGTAAAGCCAAGATGATGGTTTCGAAATTTTGGATTCATAAACCGAATCTTCTTACCGTAGCAAGGGTTTAACCTCCGCCGGATTGCGCTGCGGCAGTCGCATCCCCTGCGGAGACGCCTTCAAGTGCCACGCGACCTCCGAACAGACGAATCGTGCGGGTCAAGTCGGGCTCAAGAGGTGCTCCTGAGGACTCGGTGGGTTCGTTTCTGGTCCGGTTGGTCGCAATCGTGTTGGTGTCCGGACCGCTTCCCGTCTGTTGAGTGCGAACGGTGTTGGTCGTGGTATTGCCGACCGTATCGTTGGTCGTGGTAGTGATCACCGTCGAGTCCTGCGTCGTGGTCGTTTCATTACCCGTGGTGGTCACGGATTCGGTAGTTGATCCGCCTGCTGCAATTTGAGCAATCGTGGCGACCAGTGTGGTGGTCGGAGGGTTGTTTTGCGCCCCGGGAGTGGTTTGAGTAATGAACTGGAAGTTGATGGGAGGCCGACTCAAAAAGTTGATGTCGCCTTCGGCTTCAAATCGAACCTGAGGGTTTCTTTCGGTAATGTTACCGGTGAAAGACATGTTCATCGTCTCGGACAGACCAGAGACATCGATGGCGGCTCCGGCCGTATCCGTGAGACCTGACAAGCTGTTCTCAATATTGCTGACGATGGAAGACTGTCCCGTGGTAGAACCACTGACATCACCCGTTTGGGCATCAACGGAACCAAAGGTATTTCCAAAGTAGCTATTGCCCTGGAAAAAGATGATCGAGTTGGACACCGCAGCCAGCGTTGTGCTGACGTCCGTGGAGGTGGTGGTGGCGGAGAAAAAACCGGCTTGGGCCTGCTGCTCTTCAACGGTCGGGTCGTCAAGCGTCAAGCGCGTAGCCTGACTTTCAAATTTGATGAAGCCGGACCCGTTCGTCAGCGAAACAACAGCCTCATAAACGCCATCGGTGTTGTTTCTGCTAAACTTCTCGGGAAACAGGTGGTCCCAGGGACCTCCTGTGATTGCTTGTGACTGAACGGGCATAAGAATGGCCGCCAAGAGAGGGAGGACGAAAGCGTTGCGGTTCATAGTTTTACGATGTAAACACAATTGAAATCTTAACGTCAACACCCATCTCAAATTTTATCCAAGTATTTTTTGAGACAAACTGCGTGGGGATTTGAACTTTTAAAAAGTTCTCTTCCGGCGCAGAGTTTGAGATATGGCGGACGAATCCACTGGGGATGCAAATTCCTCAATTTCCAACGATATTCTTTCGAAATTCATCTTCCTGGTTCTCCTGCTGATGGTGGTGCAGGCATTCCCGATTGTTCATCCTTTCCAACGCGTAATCCGGGCTCAATTCGTACCAGTGGCATGGGCTACCGGCCTGAAACAAGGAGAGTGGGCTTTGTTCAGTCCTGAGATTAAGCGGAACAATGCGAAGATCGAAGCGGTCGGCAGCGAGGGCGTGCTGTGGGAGACGCCGGATTGGGCGGAAACGGGAATTTTTGAAAAATGGCGAAGCTACCGAATGAGCCCCTATGAAACCATTCTTCCTTTTATGAGTGACTCGCTGGCATTCGATGGCCTTTCCAAATTTGCGTTTGATGGTGGTGGTGGTACCACGACGAGACCGGCGATTGTCTGGAGTTGGATCGCCAGTGAGCCTCCTCCTTCCAACAGTGAAAGCGACCAGATGCCAAACTCGCGTGGGTGGGACACAACCCTCTATTCAGAACGAACCCTGCTTTATCGCTGATGTTGGCGAATCGTCTGACGAACATGTGGAATCGGTTCTTTTTTGGGCTTGGCGATCCAACGACGTGCGATCTTCTGCGGATCGGATTTTCGATTCTGGGCCTGATCAATCTGGGATTTCTGGCGTTGGATGGGACGCTCTGGTTTGGTGAACACGGTCTCCTCCCCTACGTCGCATCGAGGACAGTCGTCGAATTTTCGACGCAGTGGACCCTTTTTGCGCTGCTCCCAAAGCGTGATTGGGTGGTTTGGCTGGCGATTGCGCTGCTCGCATTTCACTTGGTTGCGCTTCTGTTGGGTTGGAAATCCAGACTCCAGGCCATCGCGGTATTTGTCTGGCTGGTTTCCTTCCAAAATCGCAATCCACTCATTCTCGATGCTTCAGACGTGCTTTTTCGGTTGCTGAGCTTCTTCCTCATCCTGATGCCGCTGGGAAATCGTTGGGCAATCGATTCCTCGAGCAAGACTCCAACGCCCAGGAAACTATGGGCGCTGCAATTGGTGCGGATTCAACTCACGCTGGTCTATTTTTCGTCGGCGATTTACAAGCTGCAAAGCGACGACTGGACCAGCGGGCATGCGTTGTACTACGTCTTTCAGCTCGCCCAATACGAGCATTTCCCAATTCCGGGCTTTTTCCTGCAATCCCTGCTTCTTCAGAAGCTGGTGACTTGGGCGGTGATTCTTGTCGAACTTCTGCTCCCGTTTCTGCTGTGGATTCCGCGAACGCGTTTGGTGGGAGTCGCGCTCGGATTGGTGCTCCATCTCGCGATTTTTTATGGAATGTTCCTCTTCCTCTTCCAGTTCCTGATGATGCTGCTGGTCTGTAGCTTTTTGAAGGGAGAAGAAATCAGCTTCGCAATCGCCTACCTTCGGGAAAAAAGCGGCCGTTTGATTCGCCAATGATCCTGGCGCTACGCCAAACCGGTCTGCTTGAGATACATCAGCATTCCTCCCACGGAGACAATGATGAGCGCGATCAAACCGATCAGCATCTGCATTCCCAACCCCATCTTCGCAACCGGCGTGCGCGTTCCGAATTCTTCCGAGGGTAGACTGTTGGTCTCGCCCTCCCCCATGGTGAACAAGCGCATCAAATAGTAGGCGTCCGGTTTCAGCCCGACCAACTCCGCCACAACCAGTTCGTCTTTCGAGGTGAACTTCACGTTGTGGTAAGGAATCCAAACCGCCTCATAGCGCTGCTTTTTGGGATTGGACCGGGTGATTCGCATCTCGAGCGCATAATCTTCAAATGCTTTGCCGGCGGGGGCCCGAAAAACGAGACTGACGGAAGTTGGTTTTGATTTGATAACGCCGAAGCGCGAAATTCTCGGCAAGGTTGGATCCGTCTTCGTTTTGTAAGGGCTGAAGGCGAGCATTCCGTCACGGGCGAGGGTGACCGGAAGCGGGATTTTACCAAGTTGTCCGGTCACGGTGGCTTCGATCTCCTGAACGAGGTCGCGCCGTTTGAGGTCTTCCGCGGTTAGAGGGCGGGCCGATTGCGATTGGCGCGCTTTCGCCAATTCCTGGTAATAGCTGGATCGGGCCAATGGCGAGACGATCTGGTTGGATCCTCCAGCACCGGGTCTCAGGATCAGCCCGGATCCGGTTCTGACCTGGCCGTCAGGTCCCTGGCTGGCATACGTGCCGACCGATCCATAGGCTCCGGAATCGTCCGTTCTCAAATCGGCGAACTCGGCCAACGCTTCGGGCGTCATTCCCTCCCCTTCCAGGATCACGAGAAGCTTCTGGTCTCCCCCATCAAGTTTAAAGGTTCGTTGAAATCGCTCCGGCTTTGGTGGGCGGAAGCCGATTTCCAGTTCGATGCTGCCATTTGCCGGGACCGGGATCGAGGAGAGGGATTGGCGGCCCTTCAATGCGAATGGCGAAAAATCGGGACAGATGAGACGACCATCCTGGCCACCCAAATTGCTGACAGTTAATGTTTGGGTGGCCTCGCTTCCGAATTCCACTTTTCCAAAATCGATGATCGGATGTCCCGTCAAGACGAGGTGGGCCGGACTGGCGTCAGCCTGGACCTTGACCCGACGTTGGTAACCACCCGCCTCAATCAGAATCTCGCCTTCGAACGGTGCCGTGTCGGTCGAATTCAATTGCATGACCATGCTGATCAGGTCGCGTCCTTCCAGCCAGTATTTCTGGCCACCCCAGATAAAGAGTCGTTCGCTGGGGTCCACTGACAATCGGACTCCGGGGGTGTCGTTGCCGCGAATACTCAGAATTCCGCGGCGACTGCGCGTCTCTGGATCGTAAGCCAACGTCAATTCGGGGCCGCCCAAGGTGAAGGGGACGTAGCCTTCGCCGGTAAACCGGATGGACCCCTCTTCACTCGCCGGGAAACTCATGCGATGCATTCGCAGGCCCTGATGGAATGGCCGGAATCCAAAGGTGACCGTCTTGGTTTCGCCGGGATCAATCCGAATCGTTTCCGGATCGCCCGGCTTACGCACCATGAAAAACGGTTTCTCCAATTTAAAGCCGCCTTCAAAGTAGTAGTTACCCTTGTTCTCAAGGCTAACCTCAATGGTGGCTTCCTGGCCCATCATCGTTTTTCCAAAGTCGAGGTTGGCCGGGGCGATGAGAGCTGGTTTTGGCTGAACGATGGTGATGGAAACCGTCTGTGGCGCGGATACGCGACCGTTGGGATACTGCGCGGAAAAGCTGAAGCGATCCGAAGGCAACCTTGAATCCGCCGTCGCGGTGTAATCGACTTCGGCTTTCGATCGAGAGGTATCCAGAAAACGGACTTCGGAAAGAGTGCCGGCGAGGGGCTCGTCCTTGATGATGTAGTGCACGGCCTGGGCATTGCTGTCACCAACCGTCTGCAACTCAATCGTGATGGTCTCGCCGCGATCGACCTTGAAATCCTGGACGGCCAGGGTCGGGATGCGATTCTCCTCGCCCAGGTTTCCCTCCATCTTCTCGATCTTGCTCCGGCGTTCCCGTTCTCTCTCCGTTCGACTTTGCTCAGCACTCTTCGAAGGAACGACGACATCCGCCCACAGTTGGAGGCCGGTTGTCGACAAAAAAGCGAAGCACAACAATCGAGTTAGAAGCTTGAGTCGTTTTACAGACATTGGTGCGTTTCAACGATACCGAGCCTGTGGCAAGGTGTCAAAGCGGGAGCGGGTGGTTCGGTTTTCCTCATGACTCTGGTTTGGGACTTGAATCAGGCAAGTCAGGCTGGGTGCGTCGAATCCGCCAGATCCGACCCGCCTCGAACTCGCGATCGAACTTCGTTTGGTCGCCATTTGGCCAAAAGACCCAGAGTTGTTGAATCGATGTTTCATCGCCAATGCCAAAGTGAGCGACCGGTGCGTCAAAGGATGCAAATCCGCCGCTTGCCTTGATTTCGCGGTATTGCTTGAGCTTCCCGCCTTCTCCATACTGAATAATCAGCTTCGCACCGATGCCGGAACGATTCCCAACCTGGTCATCCACTTCAAAGGCGATGGAGTTCTTGGTGGGAAACCGATTCTCACAAACTTCAATCGGTCCGGCGATGGGAACCATGATGATATCGAGATCACCGTCCTGATCATAATCCGTGTAGGTATAGCATGCCGAAGCAAGATAGTTGGTCAGTCCCGCTTCTTCGGTGGAGTTGACGAAGGTTTTTCCGGCTTGGTTCAGGAAAAGGTAGTTGGATTCGCGACGGGGATCCGGGAGATAGCCGTTCAGGAAATAAATGTCCTGCCAGGAATCGTTGTTCAAGTCGGCAAACTTGGCGTTCCAGGTCCAACCGGAAAATTCCAGGCCAAAGTCGCGTGTCTGGTCCTTCATTCCGCTCTGGCTGGAGGAAAGCAGGACGTTCCGTTGCTGAACCTGGGGGATTTCATTCGCAATCTCCTGGGCGGTTGGCTCGTAACGCGGTTGGCGAAGATTGGAGACGATCGCGCGTAAATCCTCACGATGCTCGGGGATGTAGTCCAGCCAATCCTGTCGCCCCTTGGAAAAGGAATTGAGGAAGATGTTGCAGGCAATCCCGTTCTGCTGATCCCGCAACTCGTGCTTGGCATCCATGTATTGGGGATTGCGCCATGCGGTGACGATATGGCCGACTTGTTTGATAAACTCCCGATATTCCGCAGCTTGCGCCGGATCACTGATCTTGCTGTAAACGGAATTGGCGGCAATGGAAGTTCCGGTCCGCCGTGAAACGCCGCCAATCGCGATTCCTGCCATAAACATCTCGGGAAACAGGTCGTTGTTGAGGTCCGCCGTTTCAATTCCCATGGTGAAGTGTGTCGTAACCGGAATGATCCCGTCCGTGACCTTCAGTTGCCGGAGCTTCCCGTTCCCCTCGCCCAGATAGAAGATGTCCGGCTCATCAAAATCGTTTCCGACAACCAGGTCCGTATGTCCATCCATGTTGAAGTCGCTGAGCAGAATCGAAAGGGTTTCACCAGGCTCGCCGGGAAGCGGCTTCGCCTCATACGAGCCATCGGGTGTTGACCAGAGAATTTCGTTTCGGGATGCTTCCCACGCTCCTTCGACTTTGGAGATTGCCCAGGACTGAACCCAGTTTCCGACGACGATTTCCAATCGGGAGTCACCATTCAGGTCGGCAAACCCAACTGCGGCGGCCCTTGATCCCGGCTTGTCGTAAATTTTTGAGAGGTCTTTCTCAAAGAATTGCCCTTCTCGATTCGGGATGACATAAATCCCGTGATCAAAGGTCGAGAAAAAGATGTCCTTCCAGCCATCGTTGTCGAGATCGATCAAGGATGCGGTGGTCACTCTGGCCGATGCCAGGTCGCCCAAATCGAGGGATTGCTGGAGAAATCTCTTCCCGCCCAGATTCGCAAACAGCGCGAGACCACCGGAGTTGAAGTCGCCACTAACCAACAAGTCCGGCCAGCCATCGCCATGAACATCACCACTCGCGATCGTGCGGGAGAAGGTTCCAAGGAAGGTCGTCAGTTTGTCCGTGTGATTGTGGAAAGGAACATTGATCCCGAGGTCACTGCCCAGATGCCTCGCAAAGGAGGGCTCCCCCTCGGCTGCGGGATTGGGAGGGGTGGCGAACGTTCGGCTCTGCAGGGAAATGCGGTCTGTAGCTTCCAGATCCTGGGCAATGTAGGTGAGGCGTCCAGAGTTGAGAGAGGCCAGAATCGTGTCTCCGGATTCTCCTTCGGCCAGAGCTGCAAAGACCGGCTTCTCCGAGGGCTTGGTTTCTGCGAGACTGGTAACAAAGTGTTTTTCCACCCGGTTCGTGTGCCATTTCTCACCAAGCTCAGCCGCAAATCCGGTGATGATCCCGATGCCCACAACTGTCGCGAAAAACATCCAACCCAGTTTCGCTGAAATGGATTTTCCGATCACCGAAAGGGAGTAAACGCTGTAGATTCCGCCGGTAAACAGAATCGCCATGGCAAATTTGGCCGGCACACCAGCAGCATAGAGGGTCGCGGCAAGCATCACATCAACGGCCATCGGAATGGGGAGAAGCGCTCCAACCAACGAGACGCCTGCCAGAATCCCCAGAGTTTGAAGGAAGTTCAGATTCGCGGTATTCTTGGCAAGGTCCTCGAGCGAAAAGACCTCCAGAAAAATCGCCGCAAAAACCCCGGCGGCGATCATCAACGGCACCGTTTTGTAGCAGATGACCCAGAGGTTTTTCAAAAAATCGCGACCGGTCACCAGGAGCGCGGAAAGCCAATTGGAAGCATCCGGCTCCACCGTGTCCGGGGTGAGGTCACATGACTTCGAATCTAACGGCACACAATCGTCGCTTGTTACCCAACCCTTGAGTCTTGCGTAATGGACCAGGAGCGGAACCATCGCGAGTATCAGAATGATCGAGAATCCGATTTTCAAGGCCGCCAGTTGCCATGGGAAGAGCGTGAAGAGCATCGAAATCACAATCACGTTGAACGTGGGAGAGCTGAACATCGTGCCCAGCGACATCTCCAACCGCATCCCCTTCTCATGCATTCCCCGCATGATGGGCGTAGCACAGTTCACGCAAACTCCGAGCGGGGCTCCAATGATCGTCCCGGCCAGGGTGTTGTTGAAACCGCCGCGAATCCGGATTTGGCCAACGCGGGAAAGCGCCGTCATCAAACAGGCGGCAAACAGGAGTCCAAACTTCATCCCCCGTTTGTTGGCATAGATCCAGTTGACCGCGAACTTGGGAACACGGACCCAAAGGGGATCTTCCGGCATGGGTTCCCATTTGGCATCCAGGCCAAGGCTCTGGATGTTGGCGATCATCCCCATGGATGCCTTTGCTCCCAGTTGAGGATAGCGAGACCCGGTCCAGAACATCCAGGCAACGATTGCCATGGCCACGAGGGAAATGATCAAGCGTTTGTCTTTCAGCAATCTATACATCAGGGGTCGAGGTCGGGGTTGCAAGATGGAGCCGCGTCCTGGTTGTCAGACGAGAGTTTGCCCCAATCAGAGCGAGAGGATTACCGAATTTCTTGGCAATTGGCAACACTCAAGCGCGTGGATGGAACTGTCGGTGGACTTGTTTGAGGCGTTTGCCGTCGACATGGGTGTAAATCTGCGTGGTCGAGATGTCGGCATGACCAAGCATCTCCTGGATCACTCGAAGATCTGCACCGTTGCTTAAAAGGTGGGTCGCGAAGGAGTGCCGGAGCAGGTGGGGATGAATCATTGAGGGTTCGAATCCGGCCCCGACGGCACGTTCGCGCAGGATCTGCCAGACGCGTTGGCGGGAGAGTTTCGATCCGTGGATGGAGAGAAAAATCTCGTTTCCGGTTCGGCGATTGGCAAAGCGGACGCGTTCGATCGAAACGTAGGATTCGAGTGCCTCGCGCGCCCGGTTCCCAAACGGAACAATCCGCGTTTTGCCGCCTTTGCCGAGCACGCGGATGAGCCGTTCGTCGAAGTTCACCGCGTCCAGGGTCGCTTCGACGAGTTCGGTCAATCGCAGCCCGGAACTGTAGAACAGTTCGATGATGGCCCGATCACGCAACCCGCGCTCCAGTTCCGGATCGATCGATTCGATGATGGTCTCGATCGTCATCTCGTTGAGCGTGCCCGGAAGGTGCTTCTCCATTTTGGGCGACATCAGCGAATCTGCGATGTCCCGTGGCAGGACTTTGCGCTGATGCAGGAAGCGGAAGAAAACTTTCAGCGCGAGGTTGTTGAGGCGCAGCGTGCTGGAGGCCAACTCCATCGCCTTGCGGTCCGCGAGAAAGTCGGTCAGATGGTGAAGCTCGACCTGCGCGACGTCGTCGATTTGGTGCTCCGCCTCCATCCAGGCGCGAAAGTGTTCGAGCGATTGCTGAACCGAAAGTTGGTAGTTGGTCGAGAGGCCCCGCTCGGTCGCGAGAAAACGGATGAATTGGTCAATCGCGGCTTCCACGCGCTAACATACCGTCTATTCGGAATTCCACACCTTCCGTTTGCTCTTCGCGCCGTAGGATTCCGGGATGTCCCAATCATGTCCCTCGGTGATCACGTCGCGGTGCATCGCGACCGCCTTTTTGCGGAGTCGATCGAGCACTTCCGGATTGGTTTCCGCGAGGTCATGCTGCTGCGCGAGATCGCCTTTCAAATGGTAGAGCTGAAAGTCGACCAACTCGCTTTCGCGGATCTTCGGCATGTCTTCCCGCGTCAACGGATGCGCTTTCGGCCGTTGCGCGTCCGTGGTATTTGCAATCAGCACCCAATCCCCATCACGCATCGCCAGGGAAGGATTGAGACGGTAGAAAAACCAGTAAAGCGGATTCCCGCGCGTGAAGTCCTCGTTTCGTCCTTCGAGAAGCGGCAGAATGCTGGTTCCGTCGATGGTTCGGTCGTTCGGAACCTCAATTCCGGTGATCTCACAGACCGTGGGCAGGTAATCGACTCCACTGATCGCGAAATCGCAAACCGACCCGGCCTGGATGCGGCCCGGCCAGCGCATCATCCCGAAAACGCGATGGCCGCCTTCCCAGATGTTGGATTTCTGACCGCGCAAGCCAACCCGGGAGAAGCGATTGAGCGGTCCATTGTCGGAGGTCAGATAAATCATCGTATCGTCCGCCAGGTCCATTTCGTCCAGCTTCCTCAAAAGGCGGCCAACCGCGCGATCCACGTTTTCGATATTGGCGTGATAGGTCGCCTCTTTCTTGGTAAGTTCAGGAAATCGCTCCCGGTATTTGGCGACCAGATCCGGTGGTGAGGCAATCGGCGTGTGAGGTTCGTGAAACCAGACACAGGCAAAAAATGGGGCTGCAGGTTCCGATTTCTGGAGGTTTTCGAGCCATGTAAGGGATTCATCAACAACGAGTTGGCAGGAGTAGCCCTCCAACTCCCCTACCCGCTCGCCGTTGCGGATGAAATTCCGGGGATTGTGATGACTGGGCGAAGCGTTGTTGTCTGTGGCCAACGAAAAGTCGAAACCTTGATCCGCCGGCTGAGGCTGGTCCGTGAGCAGTTTGGAGACATGCCACTTTCCAAAATGGCCCGTCGCGTAGCCCTCCTTCTGCAACAACTCGGCAATCGTGATCTCTTCGTCCCGAAGATGCATCACATGATCTTTGGGAAGGTAGCTGTAAATGCCGAGGCGCGTCGGCGTCCGGCCTGTCAGCAGCCCGGCGCGCGAGGGCGAACAGTTCGGCGCCGCGGAATGGCAGTCGGTGAAACGCATCCCTTCCGCCGCCAGTTGATCGATGTTGGGCGTTTCAATCCGGCTGCCGAAACAGCCGACGTCGGTCCAGCCCGCGTCATCGAGCAAAATGACGATGAAATTCGGTCTCTCCGCAGCGGCGAGCGCGCCAACTCCGAAAAAAACGAATGACGAAAGCAGAAATCGCGAAAACAGGGGCATGCCCTGAGATAGAGGTGACTCCATCCCAGGTCAACTTCGTCCGGTCGACAGCAAACGCGGCCGAAATCTAGATGTGAACGGCGTGGCCGTAAGCCGCGCTCGTCGCTTCGTGAACCGCTTCGCTCAGGGTCGGGTGCGCGTGAATCGTGGCTTCGATGTCCTCGTAAGTCGCTTCCAGGGTGATTCCGAGTCCCATTTCCGCGATCATCTCGGTCGCTTCGTGACCGATGATGTGGGCGCCGATGATTTCGCCGTGGGGTTGACCGAAAATCAGCTTCACGAAGCCTTCGGGTTCGCCAACGGCCAACGCCTTCCCGCTCGCCTGGAACGGGAACTTGCCGACTTTGATTTCGAGACCTTTTTCTTTGGCCGCTCTCTCGGTGAGACCGACGCTCGCAACCTGAGGCTGGCAGTAGGTGCAACCGGGGAAGACATCGACTTTCTTCGGCGAATACCCGGAATCAAAAATTCCGTTCACGGCCTGAATCGCCTCATACGAAGCGGTGTGGGCGAGCCATGGAGGACCGGTGATGTCGCCACAGGCAAACACTTTGGGGATGCTGGTCTGGTAGCGATCGTCGACCTTGATGTAGCCGCGCTCGTCCTTTTTGATTTCGCGTCCACCGGGAACGACGGGCGAAACACCGATCGCAACGAGGCAAACTTCCGCGCTGATCGTTTCAGTCTTTTTGCCTTCGACCGTGATTTCCACACCGGAGTCGGTCGCTTTCGTCTCCACCACCTTGGTCGAGGTGCGAACGTCGATTCCCTGCTTTTTGAAGGATTTTTCGAGAGTCGCGCTGACTTCGGTGTCTTCGACCGGCAGAATGTTCGGCATCATCTCGACCACCGTTACCTTGGTGCCGAAAGCGTTGAAGAAATAGGCAAACTCGATCCCGATGGCGCCTGCGCCGATGATGACGATGTCTTTCGGCTGCTTGGGCATCACCATCGCTTCCTTGCTGCCGATCACGGTGGTTCCGTTGAAGGGCAAGCCGGGCATTGGGCGACTGACGCAACCCGTGGCAACGAGAATGTTGGTCCCGTTGATCGTGGATTTGTTTCCGTCGGCGTCCTCCACATCCACGCTGCCGTTTCCGGCCAGGGTGCCTTTTCCGCGGATGTAGTCGACCTTGTTCTTCTTGAAGAGGAACTCGATTCCGCCGGCGAGCTGGTTGGAAACTCCGCGGCTCCGGCCGATGACTTTTTCCCAATCGTAGCTCAATCCGTCAATCTTCAGGCCGAATTGATCTGCTTCGTGGCTCAGTGTCTGAAACAACTCCGCATTCTTGAGAAGCGACTTGGTGGGGATGCAACCCCAGTTCAAACAGGTGCCGCCCGCGCGGTCCATTTCGACACAGGCAACTTTTTTACCGAGCTGGGCAGCCCGGATCGCGCCAACGTAGCCCCCTGGGCCGCCGCCAATGACGATGAGATCGTATTTATCTGACATGATATCGTAGTTGGATGGGAAAAACCGCCCGAACCTAGCCGGAAGTTGGGAGCGGTAAAGTGATTGTTCGCCTGATGACACGAAGTCTTGATTCAAGCTTGAAATCAGGAGGCCATCGGGAAAAAATGAGGCGTGAGCGCGGGTTAAAATTCCAGCTGCCCAAACCGGTCGCGCTCACGCCATGTCATACCTTGCCTTTCGTTCGACAGAATCGAACGGGTTCAAGCTTGATCGAGTGACGGAAAATTTTCCATACGTAGGTCTACGTAAAATCGCCGAGATTTTTGGAATATGTGAGTCAAATGGGCCGGGAACGATAAAAATTTGCAAGCGGCAGAGATGAAGCAACGCCGTCGGATCAAGCTTTTCGAGGCAGTCCAACGGATCCACCGATCCAATCGCCCCGTGGAAAAGCATTGCGGGAAGAGCGATGAGAAGCTTGGTGTGGAGGACCGAATCGCCGCGGCGCGCGAATGGATTCTGCGCTGAGTTCCAGTTCGGCAAGAATCTTGCTTCGCGACGACGCTCCATCGCCTATGAATCACGAAAAACAGCGCCTGACCGAAGACCGAACCCGAGAAAAAAACTGGAAACGTTGGGGGTCCTATCTTCCTGAGCGTCAATGGGGAACGGTAAGGGAGGACTATTCGGGGCACCAGGAAAGCTGGGAATATTTCACCCACGATCAGGCACGGAGCCGCGCCTATCGCTGGGGCGAGGATGGCTTGATGGGCTGGACGGATCGCGAATGCCGAATTTGTTTTGCCCCCGCACTTTGGAATGGAAAGGACGCCATTCTCAAAGAGCGTTTGTTTGGCCTGAGCGGAAAGGAAGGCAATCACGGTGAAGACGTGAAGGAGTGCTATTTCTATCTCGACGCGACTCCCACCCATTCCTACACCAAGGGGCTCTACAAATACCCCCAAAACAGATTTCCCTACGGTGATCTGGTGCGAAAGAACCAGGCTCAGGACAAAAAATTGGGCGAGATTGAGCTGGCGGACCTGGGTTTGTTTCAAGACGGCGCCTATTTTGATGTGGTCCAGGAAGTCGCCAAACGCAGTCCCAATGACTTGCTGTGGAAGCTAAGCATCATGAATCACGGGAAAGACCCGGCGCCGATTCACGTTCTGCCGACCTTGTGGTTTCGCAATGTGTGGACCTGGGGGGGAAGCTATCAGGAATGTCCGGAAAAGCCGGAAATGGTGTTCGATCAGGAGATCGGCGCGATTCGGATTCAACACGCCGATCTGGGAGAATTTTTGTTCCACAGTGACGCGGACGGAGAAACGCAGCCCGAATGGCTCTTCACGGAGAATGAAACCAACTTCGAGCGGATTTTCGGCACGGAGAACACTTCACCGTTCACCAAGGACGCCTTTCACCGGCATCTGATCGACAGCGAGGAAGGAGTGGTGAATCCGGAACTTCGTGGGACCAAGGGAGCGGCGCATTGGGAGCTGCTGGTTCCACCCGGCGAAACGGTGACGGTCCGCTGTCGCCTCCATCCGGTTGAGGAGGACAACGGAATTAGCGGCCTGGCCGACTACGAGGAAACCTACTCGGCCCGGATCGCCGAGTGCGATGCGTTTTACGAGGAGCTGGTGCCGAAAGGGGTTGGCGAGGAAGAGGCCATGATCTGTCGTCAGGGCTATGCCGGACTGCTTTGGACGAAGCAGTTTTATGAATTCATCGTCGAGGACTGGATTCACGGAAAATCCGACGAGCCGAACATCCCGGACACTCGCGAACATGGCCGCAATCACGATTGGTCCCACTTTTACGCCCGCGACATTCTCTCGATGCCGGACAAATGGGAGTATCCTTGGTTCGCGGCCTGGGACACCGCGTTTCACATGATGCCGTTTGCCCGGGTCGATCCGGATTTCGCCAAAAGCCAGTTGCTGTTGTTGTTGCGGGAATGGTACATGCACCCCAACGGACAGCTTCCCGCCTATGAGTGGAACTTCTCCGATGTTAATCCTCCGGTGCATGCTTGGGCGGTTTGGCGGGTTTACAAGATCGCCGATCCCAAGGGACAGCGCGATCTCGATTTCTTGGAGCGCGCCTTCCAGAAGCTGCTGTTGAACTTCACCTGGTGGGTGAATCGCAAGGATGTGGAAGGTCGCCATGTCTTTGGTGGCGGGTTCCTCGGGCTCGACAACATCGGAGTCTTTGACCGTTCCCGACCGCTTCCCGGTGGGGGGCACCTCAATCAGGCGGACGGCACCGCGTGGATGGCGTCCTATTGCCTCCTGATGCTCTCGATGTCGCTTGAGCTGGCCTTGAAACGTCCAGCCTACGAAGACATTGCGTCCAAGTTTTTCGAGCACTTCGTCAACATCACCGACGCCATCAACTCCCTTGGCGGGGACGGCTTATGGGACGAGGAAGACGGCTTCTACTACGATCAACTCATCATCGATCACAAGAACCCGATCCCGCTCAAGGTGCGTTCCCTCGTCGGGCTGCTTCCGATGATCGCGGTTGCCACGTTGGAACAAAAAACGATTGATGCGCTTCCGGGATTCAAGAAACGGATGAACTGGTTTCTGGACAACCGCAAGGAGCTGGCAAAGCACATCAGTTATGGAGAATGCGGACCTTGCGGAGCGAACGGAAACTCCCTTCGCCTGCTTGCCATTCCTTCCCGGGAGCGTTTGCGCCGTTGCTTGGAGCGCCTGGTGAATGAGGACGAGTTTCTCAGTCCGTTTGGGATTCGATCGCTCAGCAAGATTCATGAAAAGGAGCCTTTTCGGTTCAGCCACGCCGGGGAATACAACGAGGTTCAATACGTGGCGGGCGAAAGCGACTCCTGGATGTTTGGGGGCAACTCCAACTGGCGAGGCCCGATCTGGTTTCCCACCAGCTACCTGATTGTCGAATCGTTGCGGCGCTATCACCATTTTTACGGCGACACGTTCACGATCGAGGCGCCGGCGGGATCGGGCAATCAGTTAAACCTCGCCCAACTCGCCGATCTCATCAGCGAACGGCTCATCTCGATTTTTCAGAAGAACAAGACCGGATATCGACCCTGTTTTGGTGGCGGTGTCGCCAAGCGTTACAGCGACGAGGAGCCCTGGCAGAATCTCATGCTCTTCCATGAGTACTTCCATGGAGAGACCGGTGAAGGGCTCGGCGCGAGTCACCAAACCGGTTGGACGTCACTCGTCGTGAGTCTCGTCCGCGAGCGGGCGTCGAAACGCTCGAATTCGTGATCGGCGCGTCCAGTTCTTGACCTGATGGGAGGTTTGAGCCCTGATTGGCGGCGCATGAAACTCGCTGTCGTCATTCCCTGCTACAACCATGAGCGCTATGTCGCGGCCGCGATCGAGTCAGTGCTCGGGCAGACGCGTCCTCCCGAAAGGTTTCTGATCATCGATGACGGGTCAAAGGACGGCTCTGTGGAGGTCATTCGACGCTATGAAAAAGAGGGCGTGGAGTGCGTGGTTCAGGAGAATGCCGGCGCCCACAACACCTTGAACCGGGCAATCGAGACCGTGGCGGAAGATTGCGATCTCATCAGCATTCTCAACTCGGATGATCTTTACGAGCCGGCGCGGTTCGAACAATGCCTCCCCTCCTTTGCGGACGAGGCGATTTCCGTGGTCTCCTCCGAGTTGAATCTCATTGATGACGATGGGAGTCCGCTTCCGGAGGATTCGTCGCGAGCCAAGTGGTTCCGAACAGCCTGGGCGATTGGAGATGATGAGAATCTGGACCTTTGTGAATGGCTTGGCATGGCCAATTTCCCGGCGACGACCGGCAATCTCATCGTGCGATCGAAGTACCTGCGCGAGAACCTGTTTCGACCCTACCGCTTCAACCACGACTACTTTTTTCTCGCCGGCGCCGCCCTTCGGGGGAAGCTCCACATCGTGCGCGAACCGCTCATGCGCTACCGGGTTCACGCCAACAACACGATGAACGTCGATCCGGCGCCGCTGCTTCGCGAAATGCTGCAGATGCACCTCGATTTGTATCGCTACATCGCCCCGGAATTGACCCAGGATGAAGTTCGGAAGCGGTTTTACCACTACACCCGCGGAAACGGGAAGAGCATCTCCGCGCTTCATCCCGGGTTGCTGCAAGTAACGCTGGCTCAGTCGCTTGCGGGAGTCGAATCTTCCAGTTTGGCAAAGGTGGTTGCTGATTTAAACGTCGAGGAACTCAATCGCTATCCGGGGTCGGCGTTGGTCAACGAGAGCCAGGACCCGAGCGTTTTGGCTGAGAAGGTGGGTGAGTTGAAACGCAGCCAATCGGAGACGAAAAGCGATAACTCCGCGTTGAAGGAGCTGACCCGGTTGCGTGCCCGGCTCCAGGATTCGCATTGGATTTCCCTCGGACAAACGCTAGGGCTTTGTCGCAAGTTGGGCTCCAACGATGGGAAAAGCCCGGCGGAAAAACTGGAGTCCCTCCAGAAACGATGCGCGTCATCGGGCTGGATCCAGCTCGGGGAAAAACTGGGTTTCTGGAAGCGATAGCCCAAGCCGCGACCGGGACTTCGCAATTTGCGGGATGTCGGAACTGTAAAGTTCCTCCAATTTAAGGTCATGAAGACCCCTTTCCTTCTCGCGACCCTGGCGGTTTGCCTATCGAGTTGTGCCGTCCAGAAGCCGCTTCCCAGCGTTGATCCTCCCACGTATGCCGTTGATTTGGAGCCGATCGACTTTCAGCGCCAGATTCAGCCGATTCTGGAAGCCCAATGTCTCCATTGCCATCATGCCAATTCTGAGGTCGCCTTCAGCATGGCGACCCGCGAGAGCATTTTGGCCGCCACCACGCCTCGTCGTCCGATTTTGGTCCCCGGAAAGGCAGAAAAGAGCACCTTTTTCCTCGTGACCCAGCTTCCGGACTACTTTGTTGAAGCGATGCCGGCAGATGGTCATCAATTGACGGAAGAACAAAGCACGCTGGTGTATCGCTGGATCATGGAAGGCGCGCCGTGGCCTGACGGCGTTCGTCTGGGCGCGAGTTCGCCCTGAATTTGTCGCTGGACAGCCTCTTTGGCGCTTCTAGGTTCGCGTCGTGAGCTATGGAGAAACCGGAACGGAACCTGAACTGCCCTTTGAGTTTGCTTCAGACTCGCTGGCGACCGACGCGTTCTCGTTTCGAGCAGCCTACGCGTTGGGTCACGCCTCCTTCCTGGTTTACGATGACGATACCGAGCGGGTAACTCGCGAGATTGGAGGTCAGGGAGCAGGATTGGCAGACTTGGGGAGCCAAATGAATCCCTTTTCGTTGAACGCGACTCAGGGAATGGTTTTGGAGACCGAAGAACGCTTCGTTCTGGTGATTCGCGGATCGAAGGGAAAAGAAGATTGGAAACTCAACCTTCAAGCGAAACAGCGTCACATCTGGTTTGATGTTCCCGGCCGCATTCATACCGGGTTTTGGCGCGCGCTGAATCAGATTTGGGACGCGGTCATCATTCCGCTGATGGCGTTGTCGAAAAGCAGCGGCAAGAAGATCGTCATTTCCGGCCACAGCCTCGGAGGTGCCATCGCCACTCTTGTGGCGGCTAGAATCGCGACCAAGTTTGACCGGGAATCGATCGTATCGATCTACACCTTTGGGCAACCTCGGGTTGGCAACGCCAAGTTTGCGAAATCCATGAACGAGCAGTTTGAGGGAGCGTTTTTCCGGTTCGTGAACCATCGCGACATCGTGACGATGATTCCTCCGGCTCCGCTCTATCGCCACGTTGGCAAGTTGATCCAGTTTGATCCCGCCGGAGCGGTCTTGGAGGATCAAGTGACGGAAACCAGACGCAAATTCGGGCCTTCGCTCTCTCCTGAAGAGTTCAAGCAGTTTGCAGAACATGTCAGAAAACATGGTCTTTATGAAACCGTGCAAGAGCGGAGGGACTTTAAGTCGAACGTCGCCAACGTCGAGGATCACAGCATCAACCGAGGGTATCTGCCCAAGCTGAAGCTCAATCTGGAGAGCTAAATGGCGAGAAAACCGGCCATGTCGGAGTGAAGCGGTGCCTCCCACTCCAACTCTCCGAACCGCAGACGATGGGCATGAAGTGCGTGTCGATCGAGAAGCAGGCGTTTCGACAGCGATTCGGTCCAACCCGTTTCGATGAACTCGAGGTAGTTTTGCTCATCCGGCCCGTAGATTTTGTCGCCCACGACCGGAAAGCCGGAATGCGCCAGATGAATCCGGATTTGGTGCATGCGCCCGGTCAAAGGGAACGCGCGGATCAGCGAAAAGCGGGATCCGTTGGTGGTGGAGCGCTCGAACCGGGATTCGACCCGAAAACGCGTTCGGCTCGCCTTTCCGTCGCGGTGAACGCCGCGTTTCAGCCAAATCCTGGCCTCCTCGACCTCTCCCAGCCGCAAAATGGGGGCATCGACCTCCCATTCGTCCTCCGACGGCCATCCCCAAACCAGAGCAAGATACTCCTTCTCGATCGCGCCGGATTGAATCGCCAGGCTGAGATCGCGGGTCGATTCCGAGCTCTTCGCAAGCAGAACCAAACCGCTCGTATCGCGGTCGAGCCGCGTGATGACCGAGATTTGCGCTCCATTCGCGATTTCAAACGCATAAAGTCCCTCCAGACCATCGAGCAAGGTCGGCGGGTTGCCCGGTTTGTTCGGATGGCTCAGGAGATGGGCCGG
>TARA_R110002096_G_scaffold421442_3_pt1 | contig 36859 bp, 43 predicted proteins | sample TARA_R110002096 | Tara Oceans TARA_R110002096 (sample SAMEA4397295) | marine metagenome | biome: Polar Biome; feature: [DCM] deep chlorophyll maximum layer (ENVO:01000326); material: water (ENVO:00002006), including particulate matter (ENVO:01000060) such as... | depth 35 m
TTTGAAAGAGCATGGACTGAGAAGAATTCATTTGGGAAAAGTCTCTTTTTTTTGGTTCGTTTTTTTGGAGAAGCAAAAAAATGAACATACCCTATTTTCAAACAAGAACATTAATTATTAGGTAAATATGTGGATATTCATATTAGAAATTTACTATTCATAAATACACAAAAATATTCAACTCTTTAATTTCCCTAATTTTATAGAAAAAAATGAAATTGATTCAAGCATTTCTTTCAGCTGTTTTTTCACTTTTATTAGTTCAAGCAACTGCTCAAAACCATGATTTCGAATTGTGTAAAATCATGGAAAGTGAAGCAAAAAAAGGAAATAGGTTATACAACCTAAAATCTGTTCCACAAACAGCTTTTTATGATGTCAATTATTATCGGCTTGAATTAATAGTACAAAACCCAACACAGCGATTTATTGAAGGAAAAGTAACAAGCTACTTCACAGCTTTAGACAGTGGGCTAAATCAAATAGTTTTCGATTTAAGTCAGCAATTAGTTGTTGACTCTGTTAGCTACCAAAATAACTCCGTCCCATTCAACCGGTCTATAAGCAATGCAGTTTCAATCCAACTTCCAAATGGCCTTCAAAAGAACCAATTGGATTCGATTACAATTTTCTATCGTGGAATTCCAACCCTAGGTAATGGCTTCGGATCATTCGTTACCCAAGCAAATACTTTAGGAGATACTACACTATGGACACTTTCTGAACCCTACGGCGCTTTAGATTGGTGGCCCTGCAAAAACAGTCTAACCGACAAAGCAGACTCAGTTGAAATTATTGTGGCAACTCCGCTTAAGTACAAGGTTGCTACAAATGGTTTGTTAATGAATATTGACACAATTTCAACATTCGTCCGATACCATTGGAAAACAACTTATCCCATTGCAACTTACCTGGTGGCTATAGCAATATCTGAATATGATTTTTATGAAGAACAAATCCCTCTTGGAAAAGACAGTCTTTTAATGCAGCATTTTTTATTTAAAAATGAGTCTTTATCCCTTTCAAGTAATGGTATAGCAGGTTTTCTTCATTTTTTTGATTCCCTTTTTGGAGAATATCCATTTATTAAAGAGAAATATGGTCATGCATCATTTACGCTTGGAGCAGGCGCAGGCATGGAACATCAAACCATGAGTTTTATGGGCGGTTATGGTGGCGAATTAAAAGCTCATGAATTAGCACACCAGTGGTTTGGCAATAAAATCACCTGTGGCTCTTGGAAAGATTTATGGCTAAATGAAGGTTTTGCCACTTATCTTACTGCACTTACATATGAATTTGGAGCAGTTCACGACCCATTCTATTACCAAATCTATTTGAATGGATTAAAAGGAAATGCACTAAATTACAGAAATGGTTCTGTGTATCGAACAGACACTACTAATGTCAGAAACTTATTTAATGGGCAAGTTTATTCTAAAGGGGCTTACAGTCTGCACATGCTTCGATGGCTTATTGGCGACAGTGCTTTTTTCTCAGGTGTTAGAAATTACATCAATGATAGCAGTTTAGTATATGGGTTCGCTTACACAGAAGATTTAAAACAACACTTTGAAAATAGTTCAAACCAAAATTTAGATGAGTTTTTTGATGATTGGATTTTTGGAAAAGGTTATCCAATGTACAACATCTCTTGGTCGCAAAATTCATCAAATTTTCAATTAACAATTGACCAAACACCTAGCGACACTTCCGTTTCATTTTTTAATATCCCACTTCCGTTTAGGTTATCAGGAGCGTCTTTTGACACAACAATTATTGTTAATCCAACTTTTTCAGGTCAGGTTTTCAATTTATTAATTCCACAAAACATCCAGCAAGTTGAGTTTGATCCCGAAAACTGGATTTTAGCGCTGAATAATATCATCACTTCTATTGATGCCTTATCAATTCTTGAGCAATCTATTCAAATTTATCCAAACCCTGCAAAGGATTATCTTTTTATAGAGTTCCCTGATGAACTAAAAGTATCAAACATTAATTTATATAGAATTGAGGGCAAGCAAATTCCGACTAATTACAATGTGGTTTCAAAAAAAATAGATCTCAACGCATTGCCTAAAGGCATTTACATGCTGCAGCTGGAACACAAAACAGGCAGAGTCAATAAAAAATTCATCAAACAGTAAATTAATCTGTTTTGGTTCTTACACGCTGGTTTAAAAACTCAACTAATAAAGAAAACAATAAAGAAAAGTAAATATACCCTTTAGGAACATGTACATGCACTCCATCAAGAATCAACAGTGTTCCAATCATCAATAGAAATGAAAGTGCCAATACTTTTACTGTAGGTTTTTTATTTACAAAATCACTTACTTTCTTAGCAAATAATAGCATTACTACAAGAGAAATTAGGACAGCTGCTACCATAATAATTATTTGATTCGATAATCCTATAGCTGTTAAAATCGAATCGAAAGAAAAGACAATGTCCAACAAAATAATTTGAAAAATAGCCCGCTTCATTGTTAATATTTTGGGGCTTTTCGCTTCTTTTTTGGCATTATCTCCTTCAATTTTTTCATGTATTTCAGAAGTACTTTTTGCCAATAAAAACAAGCCTCCAAGAATTAGTATTAAGTCTCGAATACTCAGCTCAAACTCATAGATAGTCATAAGAGGCTCTTTCAACTGTACAATCCAACTAATGCTCATCAATAACAAAATACGAACTACTATAGCTAGAGTCAAACCTAAGTTTCTTGCTGTAGCTTGCTTTGACTCAGGAAGTCTATCGGAAATAATGGATATGAAAATTATATTATCTATTCCTAATACCACCTCTAGAAATGTTAGGGTCAATAAACTAATCCATGTTTCTGGTAATAAAAAAATTTCCATTTTGCTACATTTTTTGACAAAGTTAGAATTTAATTACAAAGTACAATTAAATTAAATTTATATTAAATTGTTCATAATCATTTAATTAAAAAATAATATGAATATATTTAGTACTATGTATTGCATAATACTTTATAATTGTTTTATATTTGCCAAGAATTAATACCAATCGTAATTTCTAAATAGAAAAGTTTAAAGATGAAATTAGAAAACACAAAAGCTCAAATGCGAAAGGGAGTTCTGGAATTATGCATTTTAGCAATTATAAAACAGAAGGAATCCTATCCATCGGATATAATTGAAAAACTAAAAGCGGAGAAATTAATAATTGTTGAAGGTACCTTATATCCTTTATTAACCAGGTTAAAAAATACTGGAATTTTAAGCTATAGATGGGAAGAGTCTAAATCTGGCCCACCACGAAAATATTATTCACTTACTCCTTTGGGAAATGAATTTTTAAAAGAATTAGATAAAACTTGGCAAGAATTAGTAAATGCCGTCAACCAAATCAATCAATTGAAAAACTAAGTAATTAAAACGATGAATAAAACAGTAACAGCAAATATAAGTGGCATTGTATTTCACATTGAAGTCGATGCTTATGAGAAGTTGAACAACTATTTAAACACCATTAAAAGCTATTTCAAAAGCGCTGAAGGTGCTGATGAAATTATGGCAGACATTGAAGCTAGAATAGCCGAGTTACTAAAAGCAGGTCCTGCAGAAGTGGTCAATATGAATGATGTTAATCACATTATTGAAACCATGGGCGAGCCTGAACAATACATCGATGAGGATGCTGAGCCATCAGCTAGTGGAAAAGAAAAAAGTAAAGCTGGCTTTATGTCAAAAAGATTATTTAGAGATCCTGACGACAATGTAATTGGAGGAGTTTGCTCTGGATTGGGTTATTATTTCGGAATTGATCGGATTTGGTTTCGAGTAGCCTTCTTAATTGCCCTTTTTGGTTTTGGAACTGGGATATTTGTTTACTTGATTTTGTGGATCATTATACCAATACCTAAAACAACCGCAGAAAAATTAGAAATGAAAGGCGAGCCGGTTAATATTGAAAATATTGGAAATACTATTAAAGAAGAATTCGAATCACTAAAAAAAAAAGTAGATGATGTCGATGGCAAAGGAGCAGCCAAAAAAATTCAAAATGGGTTTCTTCAAGTATTAGCTTGGTTTGGAAATGTGTTGTACTACTTATTAAAATTCATTTCAAAAATCTTCGCTTTCGCTCTACTAATTGCAAGTATTTCTCTATTAATCGTTTTGTTATTTACTAGTTTACTTGAACCATCTAACTTTCAGATAAACGATGTGAGTTTTCAAGCATACAATTGGATAGAGTTAGCTCAGCTTTTTAATTCCAACCCTCAAATAGTTTGGATTACACTCATTAGTTTATTTCTATTCGTTTTAATTCCAATTTTAAGTCTAATTTATTTTAGCTTGAAAGTACTATTCAAATTCAAATTAAAATCATCATATCTAAACAGCAGCCTTTTAGTAATCTGGATTGCAAGTGTAGTTGGCTTGTTTGTTGGCTTAACTTTTACAACAGTTAATTACTCAAGCATTCAAGAAGTTGAAGAAAATTTTGAATTAGTCAATCTAAAATCAGATACCATTTTATTGAAAAGTAATGGACAAGAGAAATGGCTCAATAAAATGGGTGTTATGCTAAAAGATGACCATATTAAAACAAATGATCTCACAATTACCATTGTTCAGTCTGCAGACAGCACGAGCATGTTAAAAGTATTCAAAAATGCTAGAGGAAGAAATAAATCGGAGGCGAAAACATCAGCTGAAGCAATAAACATTGAATTCGAATTAGTTGATCAAACAATAATTTTATCTCCATATATCTCGACTAATAAAGAAAATGGATTCCGCTTTCAGAGTGCTGAAATTCAATTAGCAATCCCTGTTGGTAAAACAGTATATCTTGATAACTCAGTTAGAAAAATTATCTACGATATTAAAAATAGTGGAGATGTTTATGATGGAGATATGATTAATCACTATTGGTTGATGACTAGCAAAGGGCTAAAATGCACTGATTGCTAAATACTAAGGCGTAAGAATTAGTTTGGTTGTGCTATTTGTATTTTTAGATTGTAATTGTATAAAATAAATGCCTTTGGGAAATGAGCTCAAGTCAAGTTTTTTTAACCTTCCTTTAAAATTAGCTTGCCGAACCATTCTACCACCCATGTCGATTATTTTGTATTCAATTGCCTCATTTGATGGAGTAATTAATTCAATCGTAACAATGTTATTTGTCGGATTAGGATAAACTTTAAACAATTGTTGCTCTTGTTTTTTGTTTTCATTAAACTCCAAAAGACCGACTGGCTCAGTACCAAATAACAATTTAAATCCACCAGCTTCATTACCAATTGCTAAGTCAACAATGCCATCATTATTAAGATCTGCACCACCAATAGATGCATTAATGCCGTAGTTTAATAGATAATTGCTGTACTGTAATTCAAACGTATCTCTAACTCCAGGAGTAATTGCAGGAATATTATTGAAAAAATAAGATTTTCCTTGACCATCAAGTACAATTAAATGAGTTTCACCGGATGCATCCTTGTAAGGAAAAATCCGAGGCTGGTTTAGAGATGAAGTAGAAGTGTATAAGTATCCCCATTCACGATTGAAAAAATTTATAAATCCATCAGAGCTATTATAGCTTGCATCAAATTGAGTCTGCAAAGTACTGTTGCACTCAAAATAGTGATTAGTAGAGTCAATCTCAGTTAAAATCAATTCAATAAAAGGGTTATTGTTCAAATTAGATGAACCGTTCGTTGCAAGCGTATCTCCTATCTTAAAAAATGAATAGTTAGGAATATCCTTTAAATGGTACCTAAACTTACTTCCCTGTAAAAATTCAATTGAATCAAGTTCTATGTTAAAAATAGGATTAGAACTTGTTCCAAAATTGATGAAATAATTAACACTTCTACCTGATGCTGAAACGATTAAATCCAATAATCCATCCTCATTAATATCATGTAAAACCAGTGAATTACTAACTGAAAAATTTGGAAAATTGATACCTTGAAAAGGCTTTGGATGAAATTTAAAAGCTGCCGGTTGCCCATTTAATGAAGTATCTTCAAAAAAGAAAACATTGTTATTCGATTCACCAATTAATAAATCATAATCCCCATCTCCGTCAATATCTCCAGCAGTTGGAATAATATTTCTTGCAGGTTTATTATCAATTAAATCCAAATTCAAACTAGGCAAATTCAAGTAGTTTAAATCAATTAATTTAAACCTTGGCACTTGAACAGTACCAATGTTTTCAAAAAGTGCCAACTGTCCAATATAATTTTGTTTGGTAGAATCCACATACCCATCATTTCCAATCAATAAATCAAGTAAGCCATCATTGTTATGGTCGAAAAAAATTGGATAACAATTTCTTCCAAAATCCAATGTTTGATTCAATAAAAAATCGTTTTGTTTAAAATGAAAAAGAAAACTACCATCTGTTGCTATATTTTCGTAATAGTAAATATCATCATACCCAAGTGGGAATAAAGTAGAATTAGGGTTAGAAACATTTGAAGCATTAAGCATGTCATTAAACCCATCATTATTTATGTCTAAAAAATAAGCAGCAGGGAAAAGAATATCTACAGGTACATCATAATTTGGAAAATTACTTTCAACTGCATAAATGTGTGAATTTCTTCCTGTTGTGTCATCATTCAATAATAACTTCAATTCATATGCATCGATGTCGGCAATCAACAAATCCATGGTTCCATTATTATCGATATCAATCGGATTAACAGTACTTCCAGCATGTTTACTTGATTTTGAGTAATAAGATAATTGTTTATTGTCAGATGTACCTTCAGATATTTCTCCCGGTGGATTATTTGGTCCAATACACGTATCTAAAAAAATAGCATTATTAACCCCACCTTCAATAAAATTCCCCCAGCAGGTATTTCTTCTTTCATAGTCAAAAAGAAGTGTATCACCTCTTTCTTTTGAAAGGTCTCTGTGATAACTAACATTGCGAGGATCTACATCGAACATAAATAGTTCCAAATCTCCATCGTTGTCTATATCATAAATACCAGGCAAGTTTTCTCTACCTGGATTAATATCTAGTTTCAATGAATTTGATGGATTGTAGAGCGATTTAAGTTTAGTGACCAATTCGAATTTTATTCCATCAGCTAAAGTGCTTTTATTCTCCCAAACTTGAATGTTGGAACTTCCATCATAGATATCCATTTTTCCGTCACCATTAAAATCAGCCGTTCTAAAGAAATCTCTAAGTGGCGGGAATTTAGATGCGTATTCAGGTGCATAGTAATATGAAACAGAGTCAGGAATACCTCTATTAATATAAGGTCGAACAAGTCCGCCTGCACGATCATAAACTATCCAGTCCATGATTCCATCTTGGTTCACATCAAAAGCATTTACTTGAGCGGTGTTATATCCTCCTGTAAAAGGATCACTGATAAATCTACCATCTATAGTAATTTTTATAGTAGTATCAACTTCAAAATAAGAATATTGAGCATATGAATTAAGGAAAATAAATGAAATAAAAAAGGTTAGTATTAGCTTCATAAATTAGTTTCTATAATCAGGTGACGTAAACACTTCTTATTCGTTGCCTCTTTAGAAAAGAAATAACATTTTAAATAAGTATATAAAGTTAACAAAAATAAAACTTTTGCAATTCCATCGCTTAGATTGTTATTTAGTCATGGAAATTCTATATTTGCAGGCTTCAAAAAAGACACCAATATATTTAAAAAATTATGCAAAATAAAGGTTTAATTTGGACATTCATCGCTTTGCTATCCTTAGCTTGTTTGTATCAGCTCTCATTTACGTGGGTAGCTTCAAATGTTGAAAATGATGCTGTAGAATACGCAGAGGGTTCATCAGAAAAAGAAGAAATCTATCTTGATTCAATGGGTAGTGTGCCGGTTTATCCGATTTTCGACTTTACATATAACGAAGTTAGAAAAAATGTAATCAACCTCGGTTTGGACTTAAAAGGCGGGATGAACGTAACCCTTGAGGTATCAGTTTATGATGTTGTGAAGTCTTTATCATCATACAGTGAAGATGAAACATTTTTAAAAGCACTTGAGCTAACAAGACAAAAACAAAGAGAGAGTCAAGTAAATTTTGTTGCGCTTTTTGATGAGTCGTGGAAAGAAGTTTCCAATGGAAAAAAATTGGCCTCAATTTTCTTTACCTTAGAAAATAAAGACAATATCAGTAGAGATGCTACAGATTTGGAAGTAATTGAATTTCTTCAAGAAGAAACAGATGCTGCTTTTAATAGAACTTTTGAGGTTTTAAGAACTCGTGTTAACTTATTCGGAGTCGCACAGCCTAATATCCAAAAGTTAGAAGCTTCTGACCGAATTTTAGTTGAACTTCCTGGTGTTAAAGACAAAGAAAGAGTAAGACAATTGCTGCAAGGAACTGCAAAGTTAGAGTTTTGGGAAACTTATGAAAACGGAGAAGTTTATCCTTTTCTTGCACAAGCAAATGAAAAATTAAACCTCATTAAAAGTAGTGAGAATTTAGAAATTCAAGATACTCTTGAAACAGCAACAGATCAAGTTGATGTTGAATTAGACACTGTTGGAAAAGAAGATTTTATTACTGAACTAGAAAAAACTGCTACAGAAATTGTAGCAAATGATAGTAACTTGATAGCTTCAGATGATACATTGTTAGCTGAAGAAGAAGAAGAAGAAAGTTCATTACAAGATTTAATTAGCGATGAAACTTCAGATTCAGATACTTCTTTAGCAAACCAATCTTTTGAAGACTTCTCTAAAGACAATCCACTTTTTGCTGTTTTGTCTCCTTCTATTTTTCAAAATGAAGACGGAAATTACACACCCGGAGAAGGCCCAGTTGTTGGATATGCCGCAATAAAAGATACAGGAAAAGTAAACTCTTATTTAGCAATGGCTGAAATAAAAGACATTTTTCCAAATGATATGCTTTTATTGTGGACAGCTAAACCATTTGATGATAATGAGAAGTTTTTACAACTAATAGCGATAAGAGTTACTAGTAGAGATGGTAAAGCTCCGTTAGAAGGTGATGTAATTACAGATGCAGCCCAAGATTTTGGTCAATTTGGGGGAAGACCTGAAATTACCATGAGAATGAATGCGATTGGTACAACATCTTGGAAAAGATTGACTACCGATAATGTTGGCAAAAGCATTGCAATTGTACTTGATAATTATGTTTATTCTTTCCCAAGAGTAAATGCACCAATTACAGGAGGTGTTTCAAGTATTGAAGGAGATTTCAGTATTGATGAAGCAAAATTAATTGCCAACATCTTAAAAGCTGGGAAACTACCTGCCCCTGCAAAAATTGTTGAAGAAGCTGTAGTTGGACCATCTTTGGGTCAAGAAGCAATTAATGCTGGATTAAATTCCTTTTTAATTGCATTATTAATTGTTTTGTTATACATGATTTTCTATTACGGAAAAGCGGGTATTGCTTCAGACTTAGCTCTTTTGGCTAACTTGTTTTTTATAATGGGAGTACTAGCTTCTACTAACATTGCTTTAACGCTACCTGGTATTGCTGGTATTGTTTTAACTATCGGTATATCGGTTGATGCCAACGTTCTTATCTATGAAAGGATTCGAGAAGAACTCAGAGCCGGAAAAGGAATACGATTGGCAATTGCTGATGGATACAAAAATGCCTACTCCTCCATTATTGATGCCAACGTAACTACTTTACTTACTGGTGTTATTTTATGGTACTTTGGTAGCGGTCCAGTTGAAGGTTTTGCAAAAACTTTAGTTATTGGTATTATCACTTCTCTTTTTAGTGCCATCTTTATTACTCGATTGGTATTTGAGTGGAGATTAGACAAAAAGAAAAAAATCTCTATCTCAAGTAAATTTACTGAAAATGCATTTCAAAATATTTCATGGAATTTTGTAGGGAATAGAAAGATCTATTACATCATTTCGTCTATCATCATTTTAGTTGGAATTGGATCATTCTTTACAAAAGGATTTTCATACGGTGTAGATTTTACAGGTGGAAGAACATATTTAGTGCGTTTTGACCAAACAGTTCCAATTAGTGAGGTACGTGAAACTCTAGGTAATGCATTTATTGATGATGAAGGTGTAAAAAACACTCCTGAAATTAAAGTTTTTGGTAGTGATAACCAGTTGAAAATTACAACAAGTTTCATGATCGATAATTCTGATGTTACCACAGACGATGAAGTTGAAAGTAGACTTAACAGTGGTTTGGAAGGAATTAATATTCCCTTTGAAATAATGAGCTCTCAAAAAGTAGGTCCTACTATTGCAGACGATATAAAAACCTCTTCATTTTGGGCAATGTTATTTTCATTAGTTGTTATTTTCTTATACATTTTATTGAGATTTAGAAAGTGGCAATATGGTTTAGGTGCTGTTGCAGCCGTATTCCATGATGTTCTAGTAGTGTTATCAATATTCTCAATATTGCATGGCATTTTACCATTTTCATTAGATGTAGATCAGGCATTTATTGCTGCAATTCTAACAGTTGTAGGTTACTCGATCAATGATACGGTGGTAGTTTTCGATAGAATTAGAGAATACTTAGGTTCTTACAAAAAGCGTCCGATGAATGATGTTGTAAACGATGCTTTGAACAGCACTATTAGTAGAACATTCAATACATCTATAAGTACCTTCTTTGTATTATTAATGATCTTCATCTTTGGTGGAGAAATAATTCGAGGTTTTGCTTTCGCATTGTTAATAGGTGTTGCAGTCGGAACATACTCTTCATTGTGTGTGGCCACTCCAATTATTATCGACTTAACGAAAAACAAAGACAGAGAAAAAATTGCTAAAAAATAGAAAATAATTTATTTCAAAGAATGGCTCCGTCTTAAATTTAAGACGGAGCTTTTTTGTTAATTTTGAAAAAAAGTTATGCTACTCTTTATTTCAACTCCCGAAATATTATTTGCTGTTGTTGTGCTTGTTCTACTTTTTGGAGCAAAGAAAATTCCTGAAATAGCTCGAGGGTTTGGTAAAGGAATTCGAGAATTTAAAAATGCAACTAGCGACATTCAGGAAGAAATTAGAAAAACATCGAAAGAGATTACTGATACTGCCAAAGTCGACAATTCAAAAGACACTGCAAAAACCAATAACAAACAGTGACTTACCTTTTTTTAATACTCGGTCTAATCACTTTAATTCTTGGAGGAGATTTATTAGTTCGGGGTGCTACAACAATTGCTTTAAGGGCTAAAATTTCACCATTAGTAATTGGTATGACAGTGGTATCTTTTGGTACTTCTGCACCAGAATTATTAGTAAGTCTTAAGTCTGTCTTAAACGATCATCCCGATGTAGCAATTGGCGCTGTAGTTGGTTCAAATATTTCAAACATCGGTCTAGTATTAGGAATAACTATTTTATTATTTCCACTCATAGTAAATCGAGATAGCTTGATTATTGATTGGCCAATGATGCTTATCAGCGCAATCTTATACTACTTTTTTGCTAATAATGGGATTATTAGTCAATTAGAAGGGGTGATTTTTGTTATTTTGTTAGTTATATTTATTTCATGGATTATCTATAGGTCAAGGAAAAAAGGAAAAAAACTAGCGCTAGAAAAAGAAATAGAAGAAGTTGCTGAAGTCAAAAAGAATTTTATCTTTAAAGATATTTCATTTATCGTTTTAGGTATACTTGGACTTTACTTTGGTGCTGAATGGTTAATTAACTCCGTAGTTAGTATTGCCAAAGATTTTGAAATAAGTGAAAAATTAGTAAGTATAACAGTAGTTGCTTTTGGTACTAGTGTCCCTGAATTAACCACTTCAGTTGTTGCAGCATTTAAGAAAGAGACTGATATCTCAATTGGAAATTTAATCGGATCCAATATATTTAATATCCTAGCAATTCTAGGCATCACTGGAATCATTCATCCCATTGCCATATCAGATTCAATTAATGAATTTGATAATTATTTCTTGTTAGGCATCACCGTTATTTTATTTCCATTAATGTATTTCGGGAAAAAAATGACTTACCGAAGTGCTTTAATTCTATTAAGTATTTATGTTATTTACATTTACTTTTCTATTATAGCAGAAATTTAAGGGGGTGCACTCTATAATATTATACTTTAAAACACCTTACCCCCTATTTTTTTAGTGGCATGTTGATAAAATATTGATCTTTTAAGATATTCTATCTAAAAAGAAAATACTTTTGTGAAAAAATTCAATATGTCAACATTAAGATTCAAAGCCATCGAAGCTTCATTAAATCGTTCAATTAGAGAAGTTAACCCACCTTCTCCAAAAATATCAGACTATTATGCAGTTAATGTGTTCGACAATAATAAAATGGCCGAATACATGCCAAAAGATGTCTTTAAGCAAGTGCTTCAAACCATTGAAAAAGGCTTACAAATGGATAGAAAAACAACTAACATGGTAGCTGCTGCCATGAAAGCTTGGTCAATGGAAAAGCAAGTTACACATTACACGCATTGGTTTCAACCTTTAACCGGGACTACTGCTGAAAAGCACGATGCTTTTTTTGAACCATTAAATGACAATTATGTAATTGAGCAGTTTGACGGAAGCCAACTTGCGCAACAAGAACCAGATGCTTCTAGTTTACCAAATGGTGGAATAAGAAACACATTTGAAGCAAGAGGTTATACCGCATGGGATCCAAGTTCACCTGCATTTATTATTGGAAAAACGCTTTGTATCCCAACAATTTATATTTCATACACAGGCGAAGCGCTAGATTACAAAACACCTTTACTAAAGGCATTAAGCGCAATTGACCAAGCGGCAACGGAAGTTTGTAAGCTTTTCGACAAAAATGTAAAAAAGGTAAATGCAACTTTAGGCTGGGAACAAGAATACTTTTTGGTAGACAAAGCGCTTTATGCAGCACGACCTGATTTAGTAATGACTGGTAGAACAATTTTTGGTCATATTCCAGCTAAAGGCCAGGAGTTAGATGATCATTATTTTGGATCAATCCCTGAAAGAGCTCAAGCATTTATGATTGAGCTTGAAATAGAGTGCATGAAATTGGGTATTCCAGTTAAAACGAGACACAATGAAGTTGCTCCAAATCAATTTGAATGTGCGCCAATATTTGAAGAAGCAAACTTAGCAGTTGATCACAATCAGTTGTTAATGGATATTATGGATAAAGTTGCTAGAAAACATCAACTTAGAGTTTTACTTCATGAAAAACCATTTGCAAAAGTAAATGGCTCGGGAAAACACAATAACTGGTCCTTGGCAACTGACACAGGCGTTAATTTATTGAGTCCAGGAAAAAATCCAAAGTCTAACTTGCAATTTTTAGTGTTTTTAGTTAATACAATTAAAGCAGTTCACGACAACGAGCGTTTAATCAGAGCAAGTATTGCCACAGCAGGAAACGAACACCGACTAGGAGCAAATGAAGCACCGCCGGCAATTGTTTCTGTTTTCATCGGAAGAGAATTGACCAAGATGTTGGACGAATTAGTATCTAAAGTAAAAGAAAACAAACAATTAACCGCAGAAGAAAAAACAGAACTTAAATTAAACATCGGTAAAATTCCTGAAATTTTACTCGACAATACCGATCGAAATAGAACTTCTCCATTTGCATTCACAGGAAATAAATTTGAATTTAGAGCAGTAGGCTCTTCTGCCAATTGCTCATCTGCTATGATTGTTATCAATTCAATTGTTGCTCGACAATTGAAATTATTTTCAAAAGAAGTAGACACTTTGATCAAAAAAGGAATAAAAAAGGATGAAGCAATTCTTAGAATTCTTCGCAAATATTCCATTTCATCAAAGAATATTCGATTTGAAGGTGATGGCTATGGCGAGGAATGGATAAAGGAAGCCGAAAAAAGAGGTTTGTCACATTTAAAAACCAGTCCGCAAGCAATTGCAGAATTTGGTTCAGAGCAAACACTTAAATTGTACGAAGAACTAGGCGTAATGACAAGAAGAGAAAGCTTGGCACGACAAGAAATTGCATATGAATTGTATACTAATCTTATAAGAATAGAAGCTCGAGTAGCAGGAGATCTTGCTCAAAACCATATACTTCCAACTGCATTGAGGTATCAAAATCAACTCATCGAAAATGTTCAGGGACTAAAAGTTATTCTAAACGAGGAAGAATTTAAAGAAGCTGCAGAAGTTCAGTTGGAAATGATAAAAAATATTTCAAAACACGTTAAAATCATCAAAAATACGGTTGAGCAATTAATCAATGAAAGAAAAAGAATAAACAAACTACCTGAAGCAAAAGATAAGGCAAATGAGTATTGCGACAAAGTAAAACCACTGTTTGATATTATTCGATATAGTACCGACAAGCTAGAATTAACAGTAGACGATCAAATGTGGCCGCTGCCAAAATACAGAGAGTTATTGTTCAATCAATAGGCTTTAAGTCATATTAAATTTACAATTCTTTTAAGTCATATTTATATAGCGTTAAATTTTGAATAAAATCGAAAGAAAATTTGTTTATTTTAGCAGCCACAGAAAAACCAAACGCAAATGAGCATACTAAGAATTGTTGGAATTCCCTTATTTTTTTGTTTTATCTCTTTCCAGTCAATTGCACAGAAAAGTTATCTAGATGAAGCTGATTTTAAACTTTATCAGGAAGAGAAGTATTTTGAGGCAATTGAAATGTACAAAAAAGCATATGTAAAAGAGAAAGGAAGGGATGTAAAGGCCGAAATTATTTACAAGATTGCCGAATCTTATCGCATGAGCGATCAAGCTGAACAAGCAGAAGTTTGGTACGAAAAGTCGATTATTGCTCAATATGACGACCCTACTGCTCATTTATATTTAGCTGATATGAAAATGAGAAGGGGAAAATATGATGAAGCTTTAGTTGAATATCAAAAATACGCAGCTCTTAAACCTGCTGATCCAAGAGGAAAATTAGGAATTGAGTCTGCTCAAGAAGCTCAAAATTGGGTTGATAACCCAGAAAATTTTATCGTAGAGCCTGTTGTATTAATTAATTCAGAGTATTACGACTACAGACCTATATTTGCTGATAAAAAGAACGATGAAATTATCTTTTCTTCAACCAGAGAGGGTTCTATAGGGAACAAAATTTCAGAAGTTACTGGCGACAATTTTGACGATTTATATTATACCAAAAGAGATAAAAAAGGAAAATGGAGTGAACCGGTGTTGGTTGAAGGTGAAGAAGTGAATACTGAAGCTAGTGAAGGTGCTGCAGCATTTAATTCAAGAAAAAATACCATGTATTTTACACGTTGTAAATTTGAAAAAAACGGTTATTTAGGTTGCCAAATTTATTCAGCAAAACAACAAGGTAGCAAATTTGCTCAAGTAGAATTAATCCCAATTGCTTCAGATAGCGCGATAGTAGCACATCCAACTTTGACCCCAGATGATAAAGTTTTAGTATTTGTATCCGATATGGCAGGTGGTCAAGGAGGAAAAGACCTTTGGTATGTTAAAGAGCAATCTAGAAATAATTGGTCTGAGCCAATTAATCTAGGACCAGAGATTAATACTCCAGGAGATGAAATGTTTCCTTACATTAGAGAAAATGGTGATTTGTACTTTTCTTCCACAGGACATGTTGGAATGGGAGGTTTAGATATCTTTCACGCTAAGAAAAAAGGTGAAGCAAAATGGGGAGATGTTCGAAACATGAAAGCTCCAATCAATTCTAGTGCAAATGACTTTGGGATTGTCTTCGATGGTAACTCAGAGAAAGGATACTTTAGTTCAAATCGTGAAGGTGGCCGAGGACAAGATGATATTTGGGAGTTTCAAGAACCACCAATCCTTTTTGTATTAAAAGGAATTGTACTTGATGAAGAAACCGGTGAGCCATTAACTGCAGCAACAGTTAGCTTAGTTGGAACAGATGGAACCTCTGCCGAAAAACAAACTGCTACTGATGGTACTTTTGAGTTCGCTAGAAATGGAGACAAATCATACATCAATGAAAATACCTCCTACTCCATTACAGTTAGTAAACCAAACTACTTGAATGCAAAAGGTAAAGAGAGTACTGTAAATGTTACTGAATCAAAAATATTTGCACATCGATATGAATTAATTCCAATTACAGATCAGCCAATAAAATTACCTGAGATTCTGTATGATTTCAACAAAACTACACTTACAGAACAAGCGAAAGATTCTTTGGATTACTTGTATGATATCTTAATTGATAACCCAACACTTGTAATTGAATTAAGAGCAAACACGGATTCTAGAGGTAGCGATTCATACAACTTAAAGCTTTCTCAAGGAAGAGCTGAGTCAGCAGTGAAGTATTTAGCTAGCCGAGGAATTGAATTAGACCGAATGGAACCAAAGGGGTATGGTGAAACCAATTTATTGATCTCTGATGAAGAAATAAACAAACTGGCAACAGAAGAGGAAAGAGAGGCTGCACATCAATTAAATCGTAGAACTGAGTTCAGCGTTTTAAGTTTTGATTATGTTCCCAAGGATCAAAGAAATGAAAGCCCTGCAGAAGAAAACAACTAGCGTAAATTAAAATCTATTAAAACATCCAATTTCACTATGAATTTGGATGTTTTTTTTATTTAATACCATGGAGAACAAAGAAAGGTATGACTTAAGGGGAGTTTCGGCTGATAAAACGGATGTTCACAATGCCATCAAAGGAATTGATAAGGGACTCTATCCAAAAGCATTTTGTAAGATTGTACCAGACTACTTGAGTGGAAGCGAAGATCATTGTATCATTATGCATGCCGATGGAGCAGGAACTAAATCCGCTTTAGCTTACATGTACTGGAAGGAAACTGGAGATTTATCTGTATGGAAGGGAATCGCAATGGATGCCATTACAATGAACCTAGACGACCTTCTTTGTGTTGGAGCAACTGACAATATATTGCTCTCTTCCACAATTGGAAGAAACAAAAACCTTATTCCAGGTGAAGTAATTTCTGCCATCATCAATGGAACTGAAAAAATTTTAGATGATTTACGTAAGCATGGAATAGGAATTTTCAGTACAGGAGGAGAAACTGCTGATGTTGGTGATTTAGTTCGTACCATCATAGTGGATTCAACAGTAAGTTGTAGAATGAAACGAAGTGAAGTAATCGACAACGCAAACATCAAAGTAGGAAATGTTATAGTTGGCTTAGCTTCTTTTGGTCAGGCCACTTATGAAAGCGAATACAATGGCGGTATGGGTTCAAACGGATTGACTTCAGCAAGACATGATGTATTTCATTCCTACTTAAAGGAAAAATTTCCAGAATCTTATGATCCTCAAGTTCCCAATGAATTAATTTACTCCGGTTCAAAAAAACTAACAGACTCAGTTGAGGGAAGCCCTATTGATGTCGGGAAATTAGTGCTCTCGCCAACAAGAACCTATGCTCCAATAATGAAAAGAATTCTTGAGCAGCACAGAAGTGATATTGATGGTATTGTGCATTGCAGCGGAGGAGCTCAAACGAAAGTATTGCACTTTATAGACGATTTACATGTCATTAAAGACAAGCTCTTTGAAATCCCCCCTTTATTTCAATTGATTCAAGAAGAATCGAAAACAGAATGGCAAGAAATGTATAAGGTATTTAACATGGGACATCGCATGGAAATATACACGGATGAAGCTACTGCAAAAGAAGTAATTTCTATTTCAGAAAGCTTTGGAGTAGCAGCACAAATCATTGGTAGGTGTGAGCGTTCCGAGCAGAAAAAATTAACGATTCGATCTCCTTATGGAGAATTTAACTATTAAGAAATGAGTAACCTATTAGAGAAACTAGCATCGATTAAAGATCGATGGACAGAAGTATCTCAATTAATTGTAGATCCGGACATTATTGCCGACATGAATCGCTATGTTAAGCTTAATAAAGAATACAGCGATTTAAAAGAATACGTTGATATCTATGAAGATTACAAGAATGTTCTCAATAACATAGAGTCCTCAAAATCAGTGTTAAAAACTGAAAAAGACGAAGAATTCCGTGAAATGGCTAAAATGGAATTGGATGAACTAGAAGACCGTTTACCAGTTTTAGAAGAACAAATAAAATTAATGCTCATTCCAAAAGATCCTGACGATGATAAGGATGTAATCATTGAAATAAGGGCTGGAGCAGGTGGAGATGAAGCAAGTATTTTTGCTGGAGACCTTTATAGAATGTACACGAAATACATTGAAAGCAGAGGTTGGAAACATGAAATAACCACCATTAATGAAGGTACTGCGGGTGGTTTCAAAGAAATTAGTTTTGAAGTAAGTGGTAAGAATGTATACAGTGTAATGAAATACGAATCCGGTGTTCACCGTGTTCAGCGCGTTCCACAAACAGAAACCCAAGGCAGGGTGCACACTTCTGCAGCTACTGTAGCAGTACTTCCTGAAGCAGACGAAGTGGATGTAAAAATCAATCCAGCTGATATTCGAAAAGACACGTTTCGATCGTCAGGAGCGGGTGGGCAACATGTAAATAAAACGGAATCTGCAGTGCGTTTAACACACATTCCTTCAGGAGTTGTCGTTGAATGCCAAGATGGTCGTTCTCAGCTAAAGAACTACGAAACAGCCATGAAAGTACTTCGAACTAAACTGTACGAAGCTGAAGTAGAGAAAAAAGAAAAAGAAATCGCTGCAAGTAGAAAGTCTCAAGTTTCAACAGGTGACCGTTCTGCAAAAATTAGAACCTATAATTACCCTCAGGGAAGAGTGACCGATCACAGGATTAATCTGACTTTATATAACTTGGATGCAATTATTGGAGGAGAAATTCATGAAATCATTGAATCACTCAGAATGGCAGAGAATGCTGAAAAATTAAAAGAAGGTCTCAAAGACGGAAATGCTGTTGGAGAGTAAAAAATTTAAATTAAATTTCAGGTATGACTAGAAAAGAACTCATAAATACCATTCGAGAAAAGAAGAGTTTTCTTTGCATTGGTTTAGATACCGACATCGCAAAAATACCTGCTTCATTTTTAGACTTTGATGACCCGATATTTGAGTTCAACAAAAGAATCATTGATGCTACAAAGGATTTTTGTGTAGCTTATAAGCCAAACATTGCTTTTTATGAATCAATGGGAGCAAAAGGATGGGAAAGCCTTAAAAAAACAGTTGATTACATTCCCAATACCATTTTTACCATTGCTGATGCCAAGCGTGGAGACATTGGCAATACTTCGCTAATGTATGCTAAAACTTACTTCGAAACATACAACTTTGATTCTGTAACAGTAGCTCCATACATGGGTAGTGATTCAGTAGAGCCATTTTTAAAACATCCCAATAAATGGGCAATTTTATTGGCTTTAACCTCTAATCAAGGTGCATCAGACTTTCAGTTTGAAGACTTGAAAAGTGGGAAAAAACTTTTTGAAAAAGTTTTAGAAACTTCAAAAACTTGGGGAACGGATGAAAACATGATGTATGTAGTAGGTGCTACAAAAACAGCTGAACTACAACAAATACGTAAACTAATTCCCAATCACTTTTTACTCGTTCCCGGAGTTGGTGCACAAGGGGGAAGTTTAGAAGATGTATGCAAATACGGACTTAACAAAGACATTGGTTTATTAATCAATTCTTCTAGAGGAATTATCTATGCTTCCAATGAAATAGCGAATTTTGAAGAAGCAGCAGCCGCTGCATCTGAGAAAATCCAAAAAGAAATGGCGAAATATTTCTAAAACAAAGATTGAGGGAATCTAGCAGCAGTTCCCAATTGCTCTTCTATTCTCAACAACTGGTTGTATTTTGCCATACGATCAGAGCGAGAAGCAGAACCAGTTTTAATTTGGCCTGTTGTTAAAGCTACTGCTAAATCCGCAATTGTTGTATCTTCAGTTTCACCTGAACGATGAGACATTACAGAAGTATATCCATTTCGTTTAGCCAATTCAACAGCACTAATCGTTTCAGAAAGAGTTCCTATTTGATTTACTTTAATTAAAATTGAATTAGCTACTTGCTGATTAATACCTTGCTGTAGGCGATTGACATTTGTAACAAATAAATCATCACCCACTAATTGAACTTTTGACCCGATTGCTTTTGTGAGTTTAGCCCAACCGTCCCAATCATCTTCATCCAAACCATCTTCAATAGAAATAATGGGGTATTTCTTAGTCCAATCTTTCCAATAATCCACCATTTCAGAAGGACTTAATTTATCACCAGTAGATTGGTGCAAATGATACACATTCTCCTCTTTCAAATAAAACTCAGAAGCAGCTGCATCCATTGCAATAAATACATTTTCTCCAGGTTTGTATCCAGCTTTTTCAATTGCTTTCAAAACGAATTCTATTGCTTCTTCATTTGACTTTAAGTTAGGAGCAAACCCTCCTTCGTCGCCAACATTGGTTGAGTAACCCTTAGCTTTCAATACATTTTTTAAGTGATGAAAAATCTCCGTCCCCATTCTCAAAGCTTGACTAAAAGATTGAGCTCCAATCGGCATCACCATGAATTCTTGAAAATCGATGCTATTATCAGCATGAGATCCTCCATTCAAAATATTCATCATTGGAATTGGAAGGGTGTTTGCTGACATCCCACCAATATAGCGGTATAAGGGCATTCCGAGTTCATTCGAAGCAGCTTTTGCAACAGCTAAAGAAACTCCTAAGATACTATTAGCTCCTAAATTGGATTTATTATCCGTTCCGTCCAACTCAATTAAAAATTGATCTATCCCTTGTTGATCAAAAATATTAAAGCCATTTAATTCTTGATTAATACTATTCGAGACATTTTGAACAGCTCTAAGCACTCCTTTACCAAGATATACCTGCTTATCGCCATCTCTTAATTCAACTGCTTCATGAACGCCTGTAGAAGCGCCTGAGGGAACAGCAGCTCTTCCCAAGACACCGTTTTGAGTTAGAACATCTACTTCAATGGTTGGATTACCTCTAGAATCTAAAATTTGTCGGGCATGAATATTGGCAATTAGTGTCATTGTATTTAATTTTTGTATTGTTCAATGGATTGAATAAAGTCATCAAATAAATAACGGGAATCATGAGGTCCAGGAGCAGCCTCAGGGTGATACTGTACTGAAAAAGCAGCCTGATTTTTCATGCGAATACCTGCAATGCTATTATCGTTTAAGTGCTCATGAGTTATTTCAACTAAGTCACTTTGCTCAGCAGAACTACGATCAACTACAAAACCGTGATTTTGAGAAGTGACTTCACACTTTCCAGTAAGTAAATTTTTCACAGGATGATTTATACCTCGGTGTCCATTATGCATTTTTACAGTAGTTAAACCATTTGCTAAAGAGAGCAACTGATGCCCCAAACAAATACCAAACAAAGGAATTTTTGATTGAAGTAAAGCTTTCACTAATTCTATTGAATCTTTCATTGCAAAAGGATCACCAGGGCCATTACTCAATAAAATGCCATCGGGTTTCCAATTCAAAATTTCTTCAGGAGTGCTATGCATCGGAAAAACTTTAACCAATGCTCCCCGTTCATTCATACATCGAATAATATTTTTCTTGGTTCCAAAATCTATTAAAGCAATTTTATTTGAAGCATTCTCGTCACCAACTTGATAAGATTCTTTAGTAGCAACCTTAGAAGATAACTCCAAACCTTGCATTGATGGAACTTTTGATAATTGTTCTTTCAACGTATCTACATCAAATTCCAAAGAAGAAATTATCACATTCATAGCACCCCGATCACGTATGTGACGAACTAAAGCCCTAGAATCAATGTCGCTTATTGCTACGATATTATTATCTTCAAAATATTTTTGTAAGGAACCTGTTCCAATAGGTCTTGAATAGGTTTCAGAAAACTTCTTGCAAATCAATCCTGAGATTTTAACACCATCCGATTCTACATCTTCTGTATACACCCCATAATTTCCAATATGAGCGGTAGTGCAAACCATTATTTGACCAAAATAAGATGGGTCTGTAAAGATTTCCTGATACCCTGTCATGCCAGTATTAAAGCATATTTCTCCAGTACTTGTGCCTAAGATACCTGCAGCAAGGCCATGAAAAACGGTACCATCTTCTAAAACAACAATCCCCTTAGTTCTAGTTCTGTATTTCATCTTTTCTAATTTAAAATTTTTAATTCAACAAGCCCCAAATAATGGATTTAGAGGCAAAAAAATTTTGGTCAAAAAAAAGGATAAAACTTGAAGTTTTATCCTTTTAATGTATTAACTTATCAACTAAAAATCATTACTTATCCTTATTATTATCCTCTTTTTTGGAATCCTTTGTAGTTTCAGTAATTGTGTCAGTAGTTTTTGCTTCTGTATTTTCTGTTTTTACAGCAGCTTCAGCTTTTGGAGCTTCTTCAGTAGCAGCAGCATCAATAGATTTTTCTGTAACTTCCTCTGTTTTAGGTTCAGAAGTTTTTTTATCAGTACTTATTGAAGCAGTACCACCACCTCTTCTACTTCTTTTCTTCTTAGTTCCAGCTTTTTTGTCAGAAGTGTATAATTCATTGAAATCAACCAACTCCATCATGCACATTTCAGCATTATCACCTAAACGATTACCAGTCTTAATAATTCTAGTATATCCTCCTGCTCTTTCAGCAACTTTAGGCGCAACATCTCTGAATAATTCAGCAACAATTGTTTTGTCATTCAAATAACTAAAAACAACCCTTCTAGAGTGTGTTGAATCGTCTTTTGATTTCGTAATTAAGGGTTCTACAAATCCTCTTAAAGCTTTAGCTTTTGCAAGGGTTGTATTAATTCTTTTATGTTGAATTAAAGAACAAGCCATGTTAGACAGCATTGCCTTTCTGTGAGATTTTGTTCTCCCTAAATGATTAAATTTCTTTCCGTGTCGCATAACTCTTAGTCCTTATCCAATTTATACTTTGCAACATTCATTCCGAACGTTAAATTTTTACTTTCTACTAATTCGTCCAATTCTGTCAAAGATTTCTTACCGAAATTTCTAAATTTCAATAAATCAGTTTTATTAAATTGAACCAATTCTCCCAATGTATCAACATCAGCAGCTTTTAAACAATTCAAAGCTCTAACAGATAAATCCATATCGATTAATCTTGTTTTAAGCAATTGTCTCATGTGCAATGAATCTTCATCAAACTCTTCAACCGCTGACTTCACTTCTGTTTCTAAAGCAATTTTCTCATCAGAGAATAACATAAAGTGTTGAATCAAAATAGTTGCAGCTTCTTTCAAAGCTTCTTTTGGATGAATTGAACCATCAGTCTCAATATTCAAAACCAATTTTTCATAATCCGTTTTCTGACCTACACGGTAATTCTCAATGTTGTAATTTACATTTTTGATCGGTGTAAAAATAGAGTCAGTAGCAATGAATCCAACAGTAGTATCTTCAACTTCATTCTCTTCCGATGGAACATATCCTCTACCCTTTTCGATAAAGATTTCCATTTTAATTTTGACAGATCTCTCCATTTGGCAAATTACCAAATCAGGATTTAACACCTGAAATGCAGAAGTAAATTTTCCAATATCTCCAGCAGTCAATTTTTCTTGACCTGAGATAGTTAAACTTACTTTTTCTTTATCAGTTCCATCAATTTGTTGTTTGAAACGAACTTGTTTCAAATTTAAGATAATTGAAGTTAAATCTTCAACAACTCCTTCTATAGTAGAGAACTCGTGATCAACATTTTCAACTTTAATTCCGGTAATGGCGAAACCTTCCAATGAAGAAAGTAAAATTCTTCTAATTGCGTTACCAATCGTAATGCCATAACCTGGTTCTAGTGGTCTAAACTCAAACTGACCGTTGTGATCAGTTGATTCAATCATAATTACTTTGTCAGGCTTCTGAAAATCTAATATTGCCATAATTTTATTTTATTATTTAGAATTTTACTTAGAGTAAAGTTCAACGATTAATTGTTCTTTAATATTCTCAGGAATTTGAGCACGCTCAGGAGCGTTAATAAATTTCCCTTTTAAACTTTGAACATCCCACTCTAACCAATCATAATGATCTCTATTGTTAGCTAATGATTCAGTAATAATTTCAAGCGATTTTGAACGCTCTCTTACTTCAATTACATCACCTTCTCTAAGAATGTGTGAAGGAATATTCATTACAGTTCCATTCACTATAAAATGTCTGTGTCCAACTAGCTGACGAGCTGCTCTTCTTGATGGGGCTAATCCCATTCTGAAAACAACGTTATCCAACCTAGATTCACATAATTGCAACAAGTTTTCACCTGTAATTCCTTTTGTTCTAGAAGCTTCTTTAAAAAGATTAGAAAATTGCTTTTCTAAAATTCCGTAAGTATACTTCGCTTTTTGCTTTTCAAGCAACTGAACAGCATATTCAGATTGTTTTCCACCTCTTCTAGTAGGACCGTGTTGTCCTGGAGGGTACTTTTTCTTTTCCAATGCGCGATCAGGACCAAATATTGGTTCTCTGAACTTTCTTGCAATCTTTGATTTTGGACCTCTATATCTTGCCATTATCTTTACTTTTTTGCTTTACTATTAAACTCTTCTTCTCTTAGGTGGACGACAACCGTTGTGTGGAATTGGTGTAATATCCACTATTTCAGTAACCTCAATGCCATTGTTATGGATGGTTCGAATCGCTGACTCTCGTCCAGCTCCAGGACCCTTAACATATACCTTAACTCTTCTCAAACCTAAGTCATGTGCTTCTTTGGTACATTCAGCAGCAGCTAATTGTGCAGCGTATGGGGTATTCTTTTTAGAACCTTTGAAACCCATTTTACCGGCTGATGCCCATGAAATAACTTGTCCGTTCTTATTGGTTAATGAAATGATGATATTATTGAAAGATGCATGAATATGCGCTTCTCCAATTGATTCAACAGATACATTTTTCTTTTTTTTCTGTGTAGATTTTGCCATCGTATAAAACGTTATTCGCTTTTATTATTTAGTAACTTTTTTCTTGTTCGCTACTGTTTTCTTTCTTCCCTTACGAGTTCTGGAATTGTTTTTAGTTCTTTGTCCTCTTAAAGGCAATCCAGATCTATGACGAACACCTCTATAACAGCCAATATCCATTAACCTTTTAATGTTTAATTGTACTTCAGAGCGAAGTGATCCTTCAACAGTAAATTCATCATTTAAGATTTTACGAATTTTAGCTAATTCATCATCATCCCACTCTTGAACTTTTTTATCAAAGTTCACTTCAGCTTTCGCTAAAATCTTTCTAGCAGAACTTCTTCCTACTCCGTAGATATAGGTTAGTCCAATTTCGCCTCTCTTAGTTTTTGGTAAATCAATACCTGCTATTCTAGCCATAAATAAAGTATTTTACTATCCTTGTCTTTGCTTAAACTTTGGATTCTTTTTATTAATAACATACAAGCGACCTTTTCTGCGAACAATCTTGCAGTCTACGCTTCTTTTCTTAATGGATGCTCTTACTTTCATCTTTTTAGTTTTTATTTATACCGATATGAAATTCTTCCTTTTGTTAAATCATAAGGAGACATTTCAACTTTTACTTTATCTCCCGGTAATAATTTTATATAATACATTCTCATTTTTCCTGAAATATGAGCAGTTATTAAATGCCCATTTTCAAGCTCCACTCTAAACATTGCATTTGACAATGCTTCTGTAACTGTTCCATCTTGTTCAATCGAGGCTTGTTTCGCCATATATTCTAATTCACTTTTTGTTTTAAAACTTCTTCAACTAATTCATGCGTTGACAAAACTTCAGCTTTATTCTTTCTTACAACAATGTTGTGTTCAAAATGAACTGAAGGTAATCCATCTGCAGTAACTATTGTCCAACCATCTTCATCTTGTTTAACTTGTCGTTTGCCAAGATTAATCATGGGTTCAATCGCTAAAACCAAACCCTCTTTCAACTTCATTCCGTTGCCTTTTCTACCGTAGTTTGGAACTTCAGGACCTTCGTGTAAGTTCTTACCTAGACCATGTCCTACCAACTCCCTCACAACTCCGTAGCCTTTCTCCTCAGCAACTGATTGAATTACAGCTCCAATATCTCCGATTCTATTTCCAACAATTGCTGCATTAATTCCTTCTTCAAGACACTTTTTAGTTGTCTTCATCAACTCACTAATCTCTTTGCTAACTTCACCTACAGCAAATGTATATGCTACATCTCCATAAAATTCATTCAACAAAACCCCACAATCAACAGAAATAATATCTCCGTTATTTAGCGGTTTTTGGGAAGGTATACCATGAACTACTTGAGCATTCACTGATGCACAAATTGTATTCGGAAAACCATTGTATCCTTTAAATCCCGGAACTGCTCCGTGATCTCGAATAAACTCTTCTGCAACTTGATCTAATTTAAGTGCAGAAACCCCAGGTTCAATTAGTTTAGCTATTTCAGCTAAAGTTTTTCCAACAAGTAAAGAACTCTCTCTTATTAATTCAATTTCTTCTTCCGTCTTCAAATATATCATAGACTAACCCGCCATATTTATACTTGAACGTCCCTTAATTCTTCCCGATTTCATTAAGCCATCATAATGTCTCATTAATAAATGACTTTCAATTTGCTGTAGAGTGTCTAATATAACACCTACCATAATCAACAGGGAAGTACCTCCATAAAATTGTGCAAACTGACCATTCACTCCAGCTTGAGCTGCGAATGCAGGCAAAATTGCAACAATTGCAAGAAAGATTGATCCAGGCAGTGTAATTTTCGAAAGTACATCATCCAAAAATTTAGCTGTCTGTTTACCAGGTTTTACACCAGGAACAAATCCACCATTCTTCTTCATATCATCCGCCATCTGATTCGGATTAACCGTTACAGCCGTATAAAAATAAGTGAAGGCAATAATCATCAATGCAAAAATCAAGTTATACCAAAATCCGGTATAATCACTCAAAGCAGCAGTAATTCCTGTTAAAGAATCGGTACTTGCAAAACCAGCTAGTGTAATGGGTATAAACATAATTGCTTGTGCAAAAATGATTGGCATTACTCCAGCTGCATTCACTTTTAGTGGAATGTATTGTCTAACTCCACCGTACTGCTTATTTCCAACGACACGTTTCGCAAATTGCACGGGCACCCTTCGGGTACCTTGCACCAATAAAATGGTGGCAATTATAACGAGGAGCAAAATTACCAATTCTACCAATAGGATTACCAATCCACCTCCTTTTATTCTAGAAGCAAATTCAGCAACGAATGCAAAGGGTAAACTCGCAATAATTCCTATCATAATTATTAATGAAATTCCGTTTCCAAGTCCTTTTTCGGTAATTCTTTCACCCAACCACATAACAAACATGGTTCCTGTGATTAAAATAATAACAGTGGAAATCCACCAAAAAAGGGTATCAGGGCGAACAATTTCCCCTGCACCAGTTAGTTCAGGTACTTGAGAAGCGATGTATCCAGGAGCTTGAAATGCAACAATCAAAATTGTTAGCATTCGCGTAACTTGATTGATTTTTCGACGTCCACTTTCACCTTCCTTCTGTAATTTTTGGAAGTAAGGAATAGCAATACCCAACAACTGTACAACAATAGATGCAGAAATATAAGGCATAATTCCCAATGCAAAAATTGATGCTCTTGAAAAAGCACCTCCTGCAAAAAGATCTAATAAACCTGCAATTCCACCTGTGTTTCCTGCATTTGCAATTTCTAATGCTGCAGAATTTACACCTGGTAGAACAACATAAGAACCCAATCGATAAATCAACAACAAGCCAAGGGTATTGATGATTCTGACTCTTAGGTCTTCAATGGTCCAAATATTTTTAAGTGTTTCGAAAAATCGCTTCATAGCCTATATCGTTTCTGCAGTTCCACCTTTTGCTTCAATTGCTTCTTTAGCACTTTTAGAAAAAGCATGAACTTTTACGTCAATCTTACTTTCTAGAGTTCCTCTTCCGAGGATTTTAACAAGGGTATTTTTAGTTGCCCAACCATTATCAATTAACACATCAATATCAATAGCATCTAACTTTTTTGTATTGGCGATTAATTGAAGGGTGTCTAAATTAATTCCTTTAAATTCTTTGCGGTTAATATTGGTAAAACCAAACTTTGGCACTCTCCTCTGCAAAGGCATTTGTCCACCTTCAAAACCAACTTTCTTAGAATATCCAGATCTTGATTTTGCTCCTTTATGTCCTCTTGCTGAAGTGCCTCCTCTTCCGGATCCTTCTCCTCGGCCAACTCTTTTGCCTTTTCTTACTGAACCTTGTGCAGGTTTTAGATTACTTAAATCCATGATTAATTCTTCTTTAATTCAATTATACTTTTTCAATACTAACCAAGTGTTTCACTTTGTTAATCATTCCCAACACCTGAGGAGTTTCCTCATGAATGACTGAAGTTTGATTTTTAGTTAAACCTAGAGCATCCAAAGTCAATTTTTGTCTTTTTGGTCTCTTAATTCTACTTTTTACTTGAGTTACTTTAATTTTTGACATGCCTATAATTATTAACCGTTAAATACAACATCTAATTCAACACCTCTATGCTTCGCTATTGTGTAAGCATCTCTCATCTCTTGCAATGCTTTAATAGTTGCTTTAACAACGTTGTGTGGATTTGAAGATCCTTTAGATTTTGCTAATACATCGTGTACTCCAACACTTTCTAAAACAGCTCTCATTGCACCACCTGCAATAATTCCTGTACCATTCGATGCTGGTTTAAGAAAAACTTGTGCTCCACCATATTTTGCTTCTTGTTGGTGAGGTACAGTTCCATTTACAATAGGAACTTTAATTAAGTTCTTCTTTGCATCATCAATACCTTTAGAAATAGCTTCTGTTACTTCGTTCGCTTTTCCTAAGCCATAACCAACAATTCCATTCTCATTTCCAACAACTACAATCGCTGAAAAGCTAAAGTGTCTTCCCCCTTTAGTAACCTTAGTTACTCTTTGAATTCCAACTAATTTATCTTTAAGCTCTATTTCGCTTGACTTTACTCTTTTGGTATTTGCGTTAGCCATAATATATTTCTTTAATTCTTTCTTTATTAAAAATCTAAACCACCTTCTCTTGCTCCATCAGCAACAGCTTTCACTCTTCCGTGATACAAATAACCATTACGATCAAAGCTCACTGATTTAATTCCAGCTTCAATTGCTTTTTCAGCAATACTTTTTCCAACAAGTGCAGCTAATTCAACTTTAGGTGCTTTTTTAGAAGAAATTTCTTTATCTCTCGATGAAGCAGCCAAAATGGTTTTACCTGACGTATCATCAATTAACTGAGCGTAAATTTCTAGATTACTTCTAAAAACAGACAAACGAGGTCTTTCTGCAGTTCCGGTAATGATTTTACGGATTCTTCTCTTAATTCTTATTCTACGATCTAATTTTGCTAATGCCATGATTTTTATTTTTTAGCAGCAGATTTACCTGCTTTTCTTCTAATGTATTCTCCAACAAAACGAACTCCTTTACCTTTGTATGGCTCTGGTTTTCTCAACGATTTAATTTTAGCAGCTACCTGTCCAATTAATTGCTTGTCATAAGACTCTAAACTGATAATTGGATTTTTTCCTCTTTCTGAAGTTGTAGTAACAACAACCTCTTGTGGCAATTCAAATACAATTGGGTGAGAAAATCCTAATGATAATTCTAATCGCTGACCTGTATTTGCAGCACGGTATCCAACACCAACTAATTCCAATTGCAATTTCCAACCATTGCTTACTCCCTCAATCATGTTATTAATTAAAGAACGGTACAAACCGTGTTTTGCTTTATGATCTTTTTGCTCAGTATGACGTTGTACAACAACTTTGTTATCCTCTGTTTTAACAGTAATGTTTGGATCAACAGTTTGATGTAATTCACCTTTGGCACCCTTCACACTAACAATGTTGTTATCTGAAATTTTAATCTCAACACCGCTGGGTATTTCAATAGGAGCTAAACCAATTCTTGACATAACTTATCTTTTTCTATTATTTAATAAACGTAGCAAAGTACTTCTCCACCTACTTTTTCTTTCCTTGCTTCTTTATCCGTCATTACTCCCTTAGAAGTAGACAAAATTGCAATACCCAATCCATTGATTACTCTTGGTAATCCATCTGATTTAGCATATTTTCTTAAACCCGGTTTACTGATGCGAGTCAAACTTTTAATAGCTGAAACCTTAGACATAGGATGATACTTTAGAGCTATTTTAATAACTCCTTGAGGGTTTTCACCGTCAATGAATTTATAATTCAAAATATATCCCTTTTCAAAAAGGATTTTTGTTATTTCTTTTTTCAAGTTAGAAGCTGGAATCTCAACTATTCTATGTCTTGCTTTTGATGCGTTTCTAACTCTGGTCAGAAAATCTGAAATTGGATCTGTCATTGTTCCTTATATATTATTTACCAACTAGCTTTTTTAATCCCTGGTATCAAGCCTTCACTTGCCATTTCTCTAAAAGTTACACGAGAAATTCCAAATTGTCTCATATATCCTCTAGGTCTACCAGTTAAACTGCAGCGATTGTGTTTTCTAACAGGAGAAGCATTTTTAGGCAATTTTTGAAGCCCTTCATAATCTCCAGCTGCTTTCAATGCAGCTCTTTTCTCTGCATATCTTTCAACCATTACTGCACGTTTTCTTTCACGTGCTTTCATTGATTCCTTTGCCATGCTTATTCTTCGTTTTTAGTTTTTTGAAAAGGCATTCCAAATTCCTTTAATAAGGCTTTTGATTCTTCATTCGTTTCTGCTGTAGTAACGAATGTAATGTCCATTCCACTAATGTTATTTACTTTGTCAATATCAATCTCAGGGAAAATGATTTGTTCTTTTACACCTAATGTGTAATTTCCTCTTCCATCAAATCCTTTGTTGCTAATTCCTCTAAAATCTCTTGTTCTTGGAAGTGCAACAGAAATCAAACGATCTAAGAATTCGTACATACGATCTCCTCTTAAGGTAACTCGAACACCAATTGGCATTCCCTTTCTCAATTTGAAATTGGAGATATCTTTCTTAGAATAGGTTGGAACAGCTTTTTGTCCGACAATAGAAGTTATTTCGTTCACTGCTGAATCGATTAACTTTTTATCTGCTACAGCTTTACCAACACCTTGGTTGATACAAATTTTTTGCAAACGCGGAATTTGCATGCTGCTTTTGTAGTTAAAGCTTGACATCAAGTTTTTCTTAATGTCTTCTTGATACATAATTTTTAATCTAGGCTTTTCCATTATTTGATTACCTCCCCGGATTTTTTAGAATACCTTACTGATTTATTTTCTTCCTGTCTTCTACCAACTCGTGTTGCTTCACCACTTGTAGGGTCAAGTAACATTACATTAGAAATGTGGATAGGAGCATCTTGCTTAATAATTCCACCTTCTTGATTGTTGGCATTAGGTTTTGTGTGCTTACTGTCTTTTCGGATACCGTCTCCTTCAAGAATAACTCTTGATTTAGCACGGATTACTCGAATGACTTTAGCTTCTTGCCCTTTTGAAACACCGGCAATCACTTTAACCCTATCTCCTTTTTTAATATTTAATTTTTTCATTTTCAACTTTCTTAATCGATTAAAGAACTTCTGGTGCTAAAGAAACAATTTTCATGAATTGCTTTTCTCTTAATTCTCTAGCTACAGGTCCAAAAATACGTGTACCTCTCATTTCTCCTGTCTGGCCTAACAATACAACAGCGTTGTTATCAAATCTAATATAAGAACCATCTTGACGACGAATTTCTTTTTTAGTTCTAACGATAACAGCTTTAGAAACGGCACCTTTTTTAATGTTTCCTGATGGTAAAGCAGACTTTACTGATACCACAATTTGATCACCAATTGAAGCATACCTTCTCTTTGTCCCTCCCAATACTCGAATGCAAAGCACTTCTTTAGCTCCACTATTATCCGCAACAGTTAATCTAGATTCTTGCTGTATCATAATTACTTGACTTTTTCAATAATTTCAACTAAACGCCAATTTTTGTTCTTGCTCAATGGTCTTGTTTCCATAATTTTTACTGTATCACCGATACTGCAATCATTATTTTCATCATGCGCCATGAATTTTGACGTTTTCTTAATAAACTTCCCATACATTGGGTGTTTAACTCTGCTTTCAACTGCAATTGTGATGGACTTGTCCATTTTGTTACTCACAACAACACCGACTCGCTCTTTTCTTAAATTTCTTACTGCTTCCATTAGTCTTGTTTCACTTCAGATTTAGACAATTCTCTTTTTCTCAATTCCGTAATCAATCTTGCAACTGTTTTTCTAGCTGCACGAATTTGCATAGGATTCTCCAAGGGAGAAACAGCATGATTCATTCTGAGCTTCACAAGCAAGTTAGTTTGTTCAGCTAGATTTTCTTGCAAATCATCGGAACTTAAATTTTTAATATCTGTCTGTTTCATTATTATATATTTCTTAGAACTTGTCTAGTTCACTTTATAATCTCTTCTTACAATAAACTTCGTTTTTACAGGAAGTTTTTGGGCAGCCAATCTCATTGCTTCTTTAGCAATATCCAAAGACACACCATCTGCTTCGAACAAAATTCTTCCCGGACGAGCAACTGCTACCCATAATTCTGGAGCACCTTTTCCTTTTCCCATTCGAACTTCAGCTGGTTTCTTCGTAACCGGTTTGTCTGGAAAAATTCTGATCCAAATTTGCCCTTCTCTCTTCATGAATCTTGTAACTGCTATCCTTGCCGCCTCAATTTGACGAGCAGTTATCCAAGATTCTTCTAATGTCTTTATAGCGAAACTTCCAAATGCAATTTGATTCCCACGTTGAGCATTGCCCTTCATGCGTCCTTTTTGCATTTTTCTATATTTTGTTCTTTTAGGTTGTAACATTTTACACTAATTTTAGGATATCCCTTCTACAATTATTTTCTTTTTTTCCCATCTCTAAATCTACCAGCAGCAGCAGGTTTTGCAGCAACAGGTTTGTTAGATACTATGTTTGGTGAAAGGTCTCTTTTTCCATAAACCTCTCCTTTGCAAATCCATACTTTCACGCCAATTCTACCATAGGTAGTGTGTGCTTCAGAAAGAGCATAATCAATGTCAGCACGAAATGTATGCAATGGAATTCTACCTTCTTTGTAAAATTCAGTTCTTGCCATTTCAGCTCCACCTAATCTACCACTTACCATAATTTTGATACCTTCTGCACCCATTCTCATAGTTGAAGCAACAGACATTTTAGCAGCTCTTCTAAAAGAAATTCTTCCTTCAATTTGGCGAGCAACACTATCAGCTACCAATTTTGCATCTAATTCAGGACGCTTAATTTCAAAAATATTGATTTGAACATCCTTCTTAGTTAATTTCTTCAATTCTTCTTTAAGCATGTCAACATCTTTTCCACCTTTTCCGATAATGATCCCCGGACGAGAAGAATTAATTGTGACTGTAATCAATTTCAAAGTACGCTCGATGACGATTTTAGAAATACTGGCTTTTTGAAGACGAGCCATGATGTATTTTCTAATTTGATTGTCTTCAGCAATTTTATCTGCGTAGTTTCTTCCACCATACCAGTTGGAATCCCATCCTTTGATAATTCCTAAACGATTTGCTATTGGATTTGTCTTTTGTCCCATGCTTATTATTGACTAATCTTAATTATTAACAGTTTCTTCTACCATTCGATCAACTACCAAAGTAATGTGATTCGAACGTTTTCTAATTCTATGTCCTCTTCCTTGTGGAGCCGGACGTAAACGCTTAAGCATACGTGCACTGTCCACTTTAACTTCAGCAACTTTTAAACTATTGCCTTCAGGACTTTCTCCTTCGTTTTTAGCTTCCCAATTTGCAATGGCAGAACGCAACAGCTTCTCCATTCTCAAAGCAGCCTCTTTAGGACTGTATTGTAGAATTGATAAAGCTCTAAAAACTTCAACTCCACGAATCATGTCCGCAACCAATCGCATTTTTCGTGGCGAGGTTGGGCAATTCTTTAAAGTCGCAACGAAATGGCTTTTATTAGCCTCTTTTCTTGCTTCTGCTCTATTTCTTTTTCTTGCACCCATGCTATAATTGTATTATCTTTTACCTTTATCTTTCTTTCCTCCGTGACCTCTAAAGGTTCTTGTCGGAGCAAATTCACCTAATTTGTGTCCTACCATATTCTCTGTAACATATACAGGAATAAATTTATTACCATTGTGGACTGCAATTGTTAAACTCACAAAATCTGGAGTAATCATTGAAGCTCTTGACCAAGTTTTGATAACACTCTTTTTTCCTGAAGCTTGAGCATCATCTACTTTGGCAGATAACTTATAGTGAACAAATGGCGGTTTTTTAAGCGATCGACTCATATTAATATCTTATTTCTTTCTTCTTTCAATAATGTACTTATTTGAAGGTTTTTTCGGTGTTCTGGTTTTGAAACCTTTAGCCGGTATACCTTTCCTTGATCTTGGATGACCTCCTGAAGAACGTCCTTCTCCACCACCCATTGGGTGATCTACAGGGTTCATAACAACTCCACGAACTCTTGGTCTTCTTCCCAACCATCTAGATTTTCCTGCTTTACCAGATCGCTCTAACATGTGGTCTGAATTGGAAACAATTCCAATCGTTGCCAAACAACTTGATAAAATCAACCTTACTTCACTTGATGGCATTTTAACACCAACATATTTACCTTCACGAGATACCAACTGTCCATAGCTACCTGCACTTCTCGCTAATTTTCCACCTTGTGATGGTTTTAGCTCAATGTTGTGAATCATAGAACCCATTGGAATTTCAGATAAATACATTGCATTTCCAACCTCAGGCTCAACCCCTTTTCCAGAATTGATTGTTTGACCAACCTCTAATCCTTTAGGAGCGATAATGTATCTTTTTTCACCATCAACATAATTGATAAGTGCAATTCTTGCAGATCTGTTTGGATCGTATTCAATTGTAGCAACCTTGCCATCAATACCAAATTTATCTCTTTTGAAATCAATCAAACGATATCTCTGTTTGTGACCACCTCCGATATAACGCATTGTCATCTTACCAGAATTATTTCTTCCTCCTGATTTCTTTGCACTTTTAAGCAATGATTTCTCAGGTGCTGTCGCGGTAATCTCCTCAAAAGTTGAAGCAACTTTATGACGTTGTCCCGGAGTGGTTGGTTTTAATTTCTTTACTGCCATTTTCTATTCCTTTAAATATTGCTAAAAAAGTCAATGGTTTCACCTTCAGACAAAGTAACAACCGCTTTTTTAATTTTATTAGTTCTTCCTTCAACCCATCCTGTTTTGGTGTACCTCGTTTTGTGCTTTCCTTTGTAATTCATTGTATTCACACTATCGACAGTAACTCCATACATCTTTTCAACAGCCGTTTTGACTTGAATTTTGTTGGCTTTAACATCCACCAAAAAACCATAACGATTGAAACGCTCTGTCAAAGCGGACATCTTTTCGGTGATTAAAGGCTTCTTTAATATATCCATGACTTTATCTCTTATTTAGCTAAATTTCCTTCAATTTTCTCTAAAGCACCTTCTGAAACAATGACATAATTAGCATTCATTAAATCATAAGTACTTATATCTAAAGCTGTTACAACTTTCGTTTGCTTTAAATTTCGGGATGACAAATATAGGTTTTTATCCTTATCAGCAACTATCCATAAGGTTTTTTTATCGTTACCTTTAAGATTTTCCAATACACTGATAAACTCCTTAGTTCTTGGTGATTCAAAAGTGATGTCTTCAACAACTTGAAATTCACCTGCTTTTACCTTATATGATAGAGCTGAACAACGCGCTAAACGCTTCAATTTTTTATTCAATTTAAATGAATAATCTCTTGGTTTAGGTCCAAACACAGTACCACCTCCTTTAAAAAGTGGAGATTTGATGCTACCAGCTCTTGCTGTACCAGTTCCCTTTTGCTTTTTAATCTTTCTTGTACTACCAGTTACTTCAGCTCTCTCTTTAGATTTGCTAGTTCCTTGTCTTCTGTTGGCAAGGTGTTGCTTTACATCTAAGTAAATCGCATGATCATTCGGCTCAATCGCGTAGATTGAATCAGACAACTTTACTTTCTTCTTGCTGTCTTTGCCTTCTTTATTTAAGATACTTAATTCCATTTCTATTTTCCTCCTCGAATTAATTACTAATAATTACCATAGATCCATTTGCACCAGGTACAGAGCCTTTAATAACAAGGATATTTTTTTCAGGATATACTTTAACTACTTTCAAGTTTTGAATGGTAACTTTTTCATTTCCCATTTGTCCTGCCATACGAGTTCCTTTAAAAACTCTTGAAGGATCAGAACCAGCTCCAATAGATCCAGGTGCTCTTAAACGGTTATGCTGACCGTGAGTAGCATCACCAACCCCAGCAAAACCATGTCGTTTTACTACACCTTGGAAACCTTTTCCTTTTGAAATTCCACTAACGTCTACCCATTCGCCTTCGCTGAAAATTTCAACATTCACTTCGTCTCCTACTTTTCGATCAGACAAACCATCAACTTCCACCAACTTGCGTTTTGGAGTTGTATTGGCTTTTTTGAAGTGCCCCATCATTGCTGATGAAGTATGCTTCTCTTTTTTCTCGCCAAAAGCAATTTGTACTGCGCTATAGCCATCCGTTTCTTCGGTTTTTACTTGTGTGACTACACAAGGACCAGCTTCCAAAACTGTGCATGGTATGTTCTTACCCTCGGCACTGAAAACACTGGTCATTCCTATTTTTTTTCCTATTAAACCCGGCATTTTATTATTATTAATTCGTTATACTTTAATTTCAACATCTACTCCACTTGGCAACTCAAGTTTCATTAGTGCATCAACAGTTTTTGATGTAGAACTGTAAATGTCTAATAAACGCTTGTAAGAAGAAAGCTCAAATTGCTCTCTTGCTTTTTTGTTAACGTGAGGAGATTTTAATACAGTGTAAATTCTTTTGTGAGTTGGCAATGGAATT
>TARA_R110002096_G_scaffold168697_6_pt1 | contig 36772 bp, 34 predicted proteins | sample TARA_R110002096 | Tara Oceans TARA_R110002096 (sample SAMEA4397295) | marine metagenome | biome: Polar Biome; feature: [DCM] deep chlorophyll maximum layer (ENVO:01000326); material: water (ENVO:00002006), including particulate matter (ENVO:01000060) such as... | depth 35 m
ATCTAGGGTTCTGCAACGCAAATGCGGACCCGGATACAATCAGCGCCCGGAAGGTTGTCGTCCCACCATCTGCCTGCGCGTCATGCGGCCTCCGGCAGAATCCGCAGGCCGGTGGCTATATCGAACAGGTGCAGATGCTCGGTGCCGGGTTTCAGGTGGACAGTTTCGCCGGGCCGGACGCTGAGGCGCTTCTGGAAGGTTGCGGTGAGCTCGTGTTTACCCTTGCGCAGCACCAACTCGGTCTGGGAGCCGGTGGGTTCGACGACCACCACTTCGGCGTGAATGCTGTCGTCCGATTCTTCCGGTTGCAAGGTGAAGCTTTCCGGCCGGATACCGAGCTGAACCGGGCCGGTGGCGTGGTAGCGCGACAATGCGTCGAGTTGCAATGTGTCGCCATCTTTAAACCGCACAGGCTGGCCAGCGCTGGCCGGCATTTCAGCGTCGAGGAAATTCATCGCCGGTGATCCGAGGAAGGAGCCGACGAATTTGTTGACCGGATTATCATACAGATCGAGCGGCGCGCCGACCTGTTCGATATGGCCGTCCTTCAGCACGACAATTCGGTCAGCCATGGTCATGGCTTCAATCTGGTCGTGGGTGACATAGACAATGGTGGTCTTCAGCCGCTGATGCAGTTCCTTGATTTCGGCGCGCATTTTGACGCGCAGCTTGGCATCAAGGTTTGACAGCGGTTCGTCGAACAAAAACACTTCCGGCTTGCGGACAATGGCCCGGCCCATGGCGACGCGCTGACGCTGGCCGCCGGACAGTTGCTTGGGAAACCGGTCGAGATAGGGCGACAGGCCGAGAATGTCGGAGGCGCGCTCCACCTTGGTTTTCTGCTCGTCGTTGGTTTCACCGCGCAGGCGCAAGGAAAAACTCATATTCTGCGCCGATGTCATATGCGGATACAGCGCATAGGACTGAAACACCATAGAGATGCCGCGATCCCGTGCCGGTGTGTCATTGACGATCTGGTCGGCAATCGAAATGTCGCCGCCGCTGATTGGCTCCAGGCCGGCAATCATGCGCAGCAGCGTTGACTTTCCGCATCCTGAGGGACCGACCAGCACGACAAACTCGCCATCGTCGATCTGCAGCGAGATATCGGGAATGATCGTTACCGGTCCGAATGCCTTTTTCACATGTTTAAGGGCTACATTTGCCATCACGATCTCCACTTCTGGCCATCTCGGCTGACGGGTCAGTCAGGCGAGGAAAATTCAAAATCCAATTGTGACGTCCAGACCTGTCCGGGATGCAGCACATCGCCGGATTTGCTGGTGCCGTCATCCTGACGGTCACTGGTCGCCGGTTCAATTGCCACGATGTTGCGCTCCGGCCGCGGGTCGGTCCAGATCTGCACATAGGGAAGCCGGTCCGCCTGCGTCGTGACTGCGGCCTGAAACCCCGGCCAGTGTTGGTTTGCGCGGCGTTTGAGAATGGTTCTGGCTGTGTCCGGCCCGGCCACGGCGTGGCAGGCGAAGCGCGGCTGCAGCTCGGTGGCGTTTGCATCAGGCAGGCCAACGGCCAGTACTTGTTTGTCATCAATTTCAACAGACGTGTTTTCGCCGACAGCGGGAAAGCCGAAATTGATGTGGTACAGCATCGCCAGATCCTGTGGCTGCAGTCCGATATTTTCGATCCGGTCGAGAACGCGGAAGGTGGTCCCGCCAATAGGCGCTTCAATTCTGCGGGTCAGGCGATACGAGGATTTTGACAGATGCGATACCGTCACCTCGCCCTCGCAGAACAGATGCGGCACCGCGGCGTCCCAATTCTCGCCATAGCTGGTGACGCGGGCCGGTGTCAGCGGCAGGTTGCCATGCAGGGGATGGCCGTTTGCCGGCTGACGCATATGCTCAGCACCGCAACTCACCATAAAGCCCGACAGGGCGCGCTCGATGCCGGTTCCCTGATCGCCATTGGGGTGATACAACGCCGGTGCCAGATAGCCACTGGGATGCTGCCAGGCGACGGCCATGCCACGCCACCAGAGCGGTCCGATATCCAGCGAGCGATCGCTGAGAACCCAGAAATCAAGCCCGCCACCGGTGGAAAACGCCATTGCCCGCAGACCGGTCTCCGGCCCGTCATCGAGCACGATCTTGCGCACGGAGGCGAACTGGCGCAAATCGCCGGTACAGGCTTTGAGGTGATCCCTGGCGGGTAATTGATGAAGGGTCACGGTGTTGCCGCAGCACCAGAATTTGTCAGGCCAAGCCGGTCGAATGCCTCGGCCGGTGCATCGACATCGGACATCAGCCGGGACATCATATCTGCCAGACGGGTCTCGGTTTCCGGATCGTCAATCGGGGAGCTTTGACCCGGATCATTTTGCAGATCAAACAACAGCGTTGTGTCTTCAAGCATCACTCCCGGCCCGTAGACCTGATACATGGGAGAGCGTGCGGTGACCGGCACTTTCAAAAGCGGCGAGCCTTTGGTGAAAGGCATCGCTGGCTCAAGTTGCGCCGCTGACAGTTCTTCCGGGGAGAAGAAATCAAAGATATGGGTCGGCATCAGCGTGTACTGATTGATCTCCTGGGTCGCCAGATCCGGTGGATAGCGATGATAGGTGTGGTGTCCGTCGGTGATATTGACCGCACCGCCGAAATAGCCATAGAGCACCGCTTCGCGCTTTGAGGGTGATCCATCGATCAGCGGCAGCAGGGAATTGGACTGCATCTCTGCCGGCTCGGTTGCGCCATGCAGATCAATGAAGGTGGCTGCCAGATCGGATGTCTGGGTCAGTGCATCACAGCGCGAACCGGCTTTGTCGACGCGGCGCGGATCATGCACGAACAGCGGGATATGGGCGATTTCCTCATAGATATTCATGCGGTTCTTGGCCCAGAAATCATGTTCGCCGAGCAGAAATCCGTGGTCGGTGGTGACTACAAGAGCGGTATCCTCCCACATATTCTTGGCGTCGAATTCATCCAGCAGGCGGCCAAGCTGATGATCGCAGAGCGCCACCGTAGCGTAATAATTGGCGCGCAATTCTTCGCATTCTTCGGGCAGATCATCGACCCGGCCATAGCGCGGCCAATCGAGAATCGGGCCTTCATAATCGGTTTTGAACTTTTCCCTGAAACGGGCAGGGGCATAGAACGGCTCGTGGGGATCGAATGTTTCAATCTGGACGAGCCAGTTTTCGGCCTCGGCGTTCTGCTGCAGAAATGCCAGCCCCGCATCAAACACCTGAACCGAGGGAAACTCCGCCTCTTCGCGGATGAATTCTCGGTTGATCATGTTCTGGGATTTATAATTGCGGCGCTGTTTTGCAAAATTGTAGTCGTGATATTTCTCGCGCAGCCGCTCCCAATGGGGTTGCACCATGGCCTTCCACGGATCGCCTTCCTGGCCGCGAATGAATTCATAACTGTCATAGCGGTTGTGATAGGTCGCGCCGCCATCTTCCCAATAGTGGAAATGATCGGTGATCAGATGACTATAGGTGTCTGTCTCGGCGGCGAGAATTTCCGGGAACGCATTGTCAAACGGTTCCATCGGGCCCCAACTGCGATGCAGAAAGCTGAGGCGGCCGGTCAGCATATCGCGGCGCGCCGGCATGCACGGCATGGAGCCGACATAATGCTTGTCAAAGGTCACCGAGCGTTTGGCAAGCCGGTCGAAATTCGGCGTTGGAATGCGGGTGCCGCCATAGGGCGAGAGCAGATGCCGGTTCAGACTGTCGAACAGAACAAAGACGGTTTTCATGACTGTTTCCTATTTGACTGCGCCGGATGTCAGGCCGCGTACGATGAAGCGTTGCGCCACCAGCAGCAGGATCACTGCCGGAATGATCGACAGGGTTGATGCGGCGGCCATTTCTGTGAAGGCAATGGTGTTTTCCTGGGCGTATTTGCCGATGCCGAGCGGCACTGTCGCGGTCTGACGCTGTGTCAGGCTGAGTGCCACGGCAAATTCATTCCAGCTGAATATGAAGCTCAGAATACCTGTGGCGGCGAGGCCGGGACGCACAATCGGGATGATGACGAACCACAGGATTTCCGGCGTGGTGGCGCCATCAATTTCGGCAGCTTCAACCATTTCCCGGGGCACATCGCGCACGAACACGCCCATCATCCACAAGGCCATCGGCAGATTGAGGGTGGTGTGGGCCAGAATGATGCCGAACAGGGTATTGTCGAGGCCGACCGTACGGAACATCGTGAACCAGGCGCCGGCCAGAGTGATCGGCGGCACCATATGAAACACCACTGACCAGCCGAGCAATGTGTGGATGACCCAGGACGGCCAGCGCATGCGATACAGCGAATAGGCCGCCAGCGTGGCAATGGTCAGCACAAGAGCGGTGCTGCTCAGCCCGATGATCAGGGAATTCTTGAAATTACGGATAAAGTCGGACGTGCCGGAAAACAGCACATCGATATACCCCTGCAGATTGGGCACGAAGAAGAACTTGCCGAGCAGCAGATCGATCTGGGTTTTCAGGCTTGCCGCCACGATCCACAAAAACGGAAACAGGACGATGATCGAGAACAGGATCAAAAGCGTGTGGCTGGCTATGGTCCGCCGGTTAGTCATGCCGCTTCTCCCTTCTTGCGCGCCAGGCGGGCGGCAATGGCAATCAACAGGGCAATGACGGTGAAGGTGGCAATAGAGACCGCCGAACCATAACCTGCCTGATCTTCGGTGAAGAAGCGCCGGTAGATCGTGAAGCTGATCACTTCTGTCGAGGTGCCGGGGCCACCGCCGGTGAGAAGGTAGACTTCATCGAACACTTTGAAGGCGAGGATCATTCTGAAGATGAACGTCACCACAATGGTCGGGAACATCAGCGGCAGGGTGATGCTGCGCAAGGTCTGCCAGGCGCTTGCGCCGTCGATTTTTGCAGCTTCGTAGATATCCTCCGGCAGGCTTTCGAGGCCAGCCAGCAGCAACAGAAAACAGAACGGTGTCCAGTGCCAGATATCGACAACAATGACGGACGCCAGCGCGTAGGTGGAATCGCCAAGCCAGTCCACTGGATTGATCCCAAAGAATATCATCACCTGGTTGAATACGCCGAAATCAAAACTGTAGAGCAGTTTCCAGATTGCACCGATGATGATGCCGGGCACCAGGATCGGCAGGATGAATATGGTGCGGTAAAACAGCCGGCCGCGTGTGATGGATGTCGTCAGCAGCGCCAGGCCGAACCCCAGAAGCATCTGAATGCCGACGGCGACAATTGCAAAGATGGTGGTGTTCCAGATGCCGGCATGAAACAGGGTGTCGTCAAACAGCTTGCGGTAATTGCGCAGCCCGACCCATTCCCAGATGGCCTCGCGGTTGACCCATTCCACTTCATTGAAGCTCAACACCAGCAGATTGATCATCGGCAGAACGGTGAGCAGCAGGAACAGGATGACGGCCGGAGACAGGGTCGCGTAACGCCAGAATTTGTCAGTTGACATCATGGTTCGGCTTTCCATCTCAACTTCGGACAATTTCAGCTGGGGCTAATCTCAACTGGGTGTCACCGCCCGGCATTGCGCCGGACGGGACTTCGTGGTCGCTTTCGGGGGGAGGTGACCACAGGACCTTGATGATTGGTCCTATTTGAGATCTTCCAGGACGGGCGCATCGTAACCTGCATCCGTCATGACTTTGCGGATTTCCGCTGCCGCCATGTTGAGTGCCTCTTTCAGTTCCAATTCGCCGGAAATTGCCTGATTGAAGCGCAATTCGGTGATCGCCAGAACCTGAGAGGCCTCCGGAATGACAAAGGTCAACTGAGCAGTAGGCAGCGCTGCAGCCAGAGCCTTCATGTAACGGTATTCCGGTTTATCAGCCATCGCCGAGGTCATGACCTTTTTGGAAACGGGTGGAGAGCCTGCTTCCGCATAGGCGATCTGCGCCTCGTCAGTCTGGAACCAGCCGAGGAAGGCCAGGGCGGCCTGCTTGCGGTCATCAGGGATGTTCTTCGGAATTCCGCCCAGCCAGTGGCCCAGACCGGGGGATGATGGATAATCCTTGGTCCGTGGCGGAGCTGTATAATCGACATTGCCGACAACCGCCGATTTGGACGGATCGTCAAACAGGGCCGGTGCGGGAACACCCATGATGTGGCCGGCCCGGCCGGTTGACATGTTCTGGATAACATTGGTCTGGGTCTGACCTGCCGTTGAAGGATGTCCGGCATTTTTGGCAATCTTGAGATACATCTCCATGCCGGCCAGCGTTCCCGGGCTGTTGATGGTGATGGTATAATCACCGGTTTTCTGACTGGCGAAAACTCCGCCGCCATGGCTCAGAATGTAGGGAAACACATCAAAGGTGACATCGAAGGCACCGCGCTGGCCGCGCTGTGACATGCCATAGATTTTGGGCGGATTGTGCAGTGCCAGGGCATTTGCATATAATTCATCCCAGGTTTCGGGAACGCTCAGGCCCTTTTCCTTGTAGAGATCGGACCGGTAGTGGAGAATTGGAATGAACGGATTGATCGGTATGCTGAGAAGATCACCGTTCTCGCGATCAATGCGTTTGGTGTCGGAATTCCAATATGGGGAATCATCGAACGTATAAATGTCCGGGCTGAGTGAAAACGAGCTGTCGATTTCGTTGAGCGGCTGCATGAAGCCGCCGGTGTAGAATTCGACGAAGAATCCGGCATTCATGATGAGAATGTCAAACGGGCTTTCATCGGCACGCACCGCGGTGCGCTGCTTTTCCAGACTGCCGGCAAACGGATTGATGTCGAGTTCAACCTTGTTGCCGGTCTCTTCGACATATTTTTCAACAACGGCCTGAAATCCGGGGAACCAGGGCGATTGATTGATGACAATTGTGATGGGTGCTTCTGCGGCGCGGGCAGGGCCGGCGCCAAAGCTTGTCAGGGCCACAGCCGACAAGGCGGTTGCCATGAAATCACGACGTGTCGCAGCACGCCAGAACTGGCGGTAAGTCATTCGGTTTTCCTCCCAATTAGACCACAGTGTCTTGCATCGAGGTTGGTCTCGAGGGAAAACACGCGGTGACTAAGTCAAGAAACCATTGAATTAACAATTCCACAAATGATTATAATTTGGTCTGCCATAGCTCGAAGCTATGTTTCATGGTGTGGTTGAGGCGCTCTTGTTGTTTGCCGCAGAGGTTGTGGATGGGCGCTTGGGAGCAATCAACCCGGACCTGGTCCAGTGAGTCCCAAAATCAGCCTTCTCGCCGCAGTGTGAAAACGATCATGAGCACCGTGAGACCGCGCCAATATCATTGCACCCTCAAGCGTCGCGATCGCAAACTGCGCGACCTCGCGCGCCGGTTCATCGAAACTGAATTGGCCATCTCGCCGCCCCTGCTCCAGAATAGTCTCCAGCCATGTTTCGATTACTTCGAAGTAATGATCGAGTGCAGTCTGCATGGTCCGCGGGAGTGTCTCGAATTCGGCGGCCAACATACCGCAAAGGCAAAGGTGACCTGCCGCGAGCACATCAGCGTAGATACCGACAAAAGCACGAAACCGGTCGGTCATCGTGCCGCTGCCCGCGTCGACGACTTTCAACGACTGCAGAAAGCGGTCTTCGTATCGCGCAATCAGCGATCTGCCCAATGTTTCTTTGGTGGGGAAATGATAATGCAGGCTGGCTCGCGTGATTTTCAACACTGCGGCGATATCGCCATAGCTGAACGCATTGTAACCCCGAGTCTGGACCAGATCCTGGGCCACATCGAGGATCTGTTGCGATGTGCCAGCTTTTTTGTAACTCGAATCCAAGGCGATCTCCCATTCTGTCCGGCCCAGTATGGCCAAAATACAGGGTATGGCAAGTTGACTTTTACCTACATATAGGTAGAATAATGAAGCTCGGCCGGTGATTCTGGTCTCGATAGACTCCGTGGCACGACGGTCGGCCTTTGATGCATTCGAAGGGACCTGACATGACCAAGAAAATACCAACCATAGTGGGGTTGCGCAAAGCAGTCGAAACTCGCGATTCCGCCGCCCTGACATCCTACTTTGACAACGATGCGGAGCTGACGATCATCGACAGCATCAACACCCCCAGCAAACCACGGACCATCTCCGGCAAACGCGACATCGGCGCGTTCTTTGATGATGTCTGCAGCCGCGACATGACCCACACGATGGATAGCGGCATCATCGACACCAAGATGCTGGCCTATGTCGAGCGGTGCCAATATGCCGATGGCACGCGCGTCGTCGCATCGAATACTGCTGAACTTGGCCCGAATGGCATCGTCCGTCAGACGATCGTGCAGGCCTGGGATAGCTGAAGTCAGTTCTACTCCAATCTTCCAGAAGGGAGACTTACCATGAAAACATTTGTGTCTTTCGTGATGGCTGGAGCCGTGGCCATCGCATGGACAACTCCGTCGGCCTTTGCCCAGAGCGAGGCCGAAATGATCGCCAGCGCGGAATCCGCGGCGCCTGCCGCAGTCGCTTCAGCGGCCACGATCTATGGCTTCGATCAGGCCGGTGGGATGATCACTTTGCGCGAAGGTAGCAATGGTTGGTGGTGCATGCCCGACACACCCACAACACCCGGACCTGATCCGATGTGCGGCGATGCGAATGCCATGGGCTGGGCAATGGCCTGGATCGGCAAAACGGAACCGCCTGCCGGTAAGATTGGGTTCTTCTACATGCTTGCCGGCGGATCCGATGGTAGTAACACAGACCCCTACGCCGAGGGGCCGACGGAGGGTAACAACTGGATCACCACCGGACGTCACGTGATGATCATGAACGCGGGCGACATGATGGCGGGCTATCCCACCGATCCAACACCCGACACGACGCAGCCTTACGTCATGTGGGCGGACACTCCGTATGCTCACCTGATGATCCCGGTTGAATAGTTCGGGCGCGGGACCGGACGCCAAAGGTGCCCGGTCCTGCGTCAGAAACGCTCCGGCGCTCGACCCTTCAACGAGCACAATACTCGATTGCCTCAACTGGAACGGCGTGAGCCGCCAAGATGTGTTTCGGAAAGCATGGGGTGGAGAATTTTCAGTCGGGGCAATTCGAATTTGTTGGGACATGACTGCATTCGAAGAATTTAGCTCCTCCCGGTCAAATGGCTTCCTGTCACTAAGTCCCCGTTCAATTCAGTTTTTCGGATTTTCAGCAGCGATGCGCCGGACCACGTCAGCGACAAAATTGACGGCTGGTGAGACGAGGTGGGGTTTTCTGAAAATCAGCCCGGCGCCTCTGACCACCTCGACGGCCGGCACGTCCAGCAGGATGATACCCTGGCCGTCTTCGGAGGTGAGGATCGACATGGTGGTATAGGTGATGGCATCAGAGCGGCGGATCAGGGACAACATGAAGCCCAGCGAATCCGACACTGTCACGCGCTTTGGCAGTTTCAGCCCGTGGGTCAGAAGAAATGCATCGAGTTTCTTGCGCGCCACGGTCGGCGCTGGCGGCAGCACCCACTGAAAGTCCTGAAGTTCCCTCAGGGTTATGTTCTTTCGGTCCTGCAGGACATGGCCGGCACGGGCGCAGATACACAGCCGGTCCTCGGTCAATTGCTCGGCGCGAAATTCTGGTTCGGGCCCGCGCAAGGGCAGTTCGGCCAACACAAAATCCAGATGCCCTGCCGACAATGATTTCAACAAGGCCTCGTCAAATCCACCGCTGACATTGATCGTTATGTCGGGCCGCTCCTTCAATACAAAAGCGATGGCTTCGGGCAGCAGGCGGCGCAGCCAGGACGGGCCCGCCCCGATCCGAACATTGCCGACATTGCCGCTGCGAATGCCTTTCAGATCCTCGACGGCCGTACTGACCTGGACTTCGACATGTTTGGCGTGCTCCAGCAGTTTTTCGCCATACATGGTCAGTTTGACGCCGCGCGGCAGGCGCTCAAACAACTGCACATCCAGCTGCCGTTCAAGATATTTGATGCTTTTCGACAGGGTCGGCTGGGCAATATTCAGCTTCTCAGCCGCCCGTGTGACATTGCCTTCTTCAACAACTCGGAGAAAATAACTGATTTGACGCAGATCCAACCGGGCAGTCCTCCAAGGCGCAAAATGCCGTGTAAAGTGATAGCCTCAGGCTATCGCAACGTCAATTAGAGCTGATCAAGGGACTTGCCGCAGATCTGGCTGCGCGCTCGTGCGGCTGCGCTCCGCCTGACTTGCCGGATGAATTGATGTGTTTCATCAAATGGCTCTCCAGTCTTTGAAGTTGCATGACACCCCATTGCTGGCGCTAGTCGCGTATGGATTTGGCTGCCTCGTCGATACTGACGGCAATCGTTTCATAGAAATTTTGTAAGGCTCGAATGCGCGCAGTGATGTCCGCCTGATCTGCGGGCAGGGCGTCGGCGGTGCGGCCAATCAGTGTCTCGGCTTTGCGAGCCCGTGCGGCGGCATTCTGCAACAGCATTTCATAGGGCTTTTCAGCGAGTTGGAAATAATCCTGACGGTCGCCGGCAATACCGAGCCGTTCGATGATACCCCGTTCCTCCAGCATCCGGGCGTTGGTGCTGATGCTGCCGCGGCTGACTTTAAGCTCTGTGGCCAATTCACCGAATGAACGCGGCTTGCCGTCAAACACCATCAGACCCATCAGCCGTCCCGCGATGCGGGGCATACCTTCGCCCTGGGCGACCAGACCGATTTGTTCGATGAATTGTTCTCTGATTCTGGCAAATTCGCGAGACATGACTTCACTCCAAACAACCAGTTTCATTTAACGCACGCAGTTCATTCAGTCAATACTGAATAAAATGATTGACGCTGGTTTTCCGGCTCTGTATAGAGCGTTCAATTATGACTGAACGATGTTATCTGCTACCAATTCAGTCCGGGACAATCTATTGAAGTCCCCTTTCGATGAAATAGTGAAAGCTTTAGTAATGAGACATCAATTATCCGCCTGTGCCGCCGTGCTGACCCTTTGCGGTGCATTTGGTGTCTTCAGCATGCCGGCATTTTCCCAGCAGGCAAGCTCGCAAAAAATCTCATCCGTTACGGTCGCCAGGGTGGAACTGGCAGAAATCATCGGACGGGTGCCGGTTTCCGGCACAACTGTCGCTCGCGATGAAGTTCTGATTTACCCGGAAATCAACGGATTTCTCATCGAATCCCTGACTGTCGAAGTGGGTGATAGCGTCAGGACAGGGGATAGTCTGGTGGTGTTGTCGAACAGCACCCTCACAGTTCAGGTAGCTCAGGCCGAAGCGGAATTGACACGCGCAAATGCAGCGATCGAACAGGCCAAAAGCGGAATTGATACCGCACAGGCATCAAAAGTGCAGTCCGATGCGGCACTCGACAGAGCGCAACAATTGCGCAAGTCCGGCAGCACCAGTCAGGCTTCTCTGGATCAGGCGCTGGCGGCGGCACAAACGGCAGATGCTCAAGTGTCTTCGGCACAGGGCGGTCTGGCGGTTGCTATGGCGCAACGCCAGCAGGCGCAGGCGCAACTGGATATCGCGAACCTCAATCTGTCGCGCGCCGAGATTGTGGCTCCGACAAACGGGCTGATCTCCGAGCGCAACGGACAAATTGGCGCGATTGCATCATCCAGCGGCAATCCGATCTACAAGATCATTCGTGATGGTATTGTCGAGGTTGAAGCGGAGGTGATTGAAACCGCGCTCGGCCAGATTGAAACCGGTAATGCGGCCGAGTTGGATATAGCCGGCATCGGTCAGGTGCGGGGCCAGATCAGACGCATTTCACCGACGGTTGATCCGTTGACGCGGCTGGGAACCATCAGAATTGAGATGACCGAAGCACCCGATCTTCGCACCGGTCTTTTTGCCGGCGGCTGGATTGTGACGGCGCAGCGCATCTCTGCAACGGTGCCGGCGACCGCCATTCTGACCGACAAGTCGGGCAATTATGTGCTTGCAGTCCAGGATGATACGGTCAGAAAAGCCCCTGTCGTTGCAGGTCTGATCTGGAAAAACAGGCGCGAAATCGTCAGTGGTCTGCAACCGGACGAGCTTGTGATTGCCAGGGCAGGGGCGTTCTTTGCCGATGGCGATGTCATCAAGCCGGTCTTTGCCGAAGATGCCGCAGATGCGGAGCCAGCCCGATGAACATGTCAGCCTGGGCCATCCGCAAGCCGGTTCCCACCATTGCGCTGTTTCTGGTGCTGGTCATTGTCGGGCTTGTCAGCTTCAGCCGGTTGCCTGTCACCCAGTTCCCCAACATTGATATTCCGATTGTCACCATTGGCGTCGGCCAGCCCGGCGCGGCGCCTTCGGAAATTGCCTCACAACTGGCCAAGCCGATTGAAAGCGCGGTTTCGGATGTGGTCGGTGTCAAGCACGTCACCACAAATGCGACCGACGGTTTTGCCAATATCACGATCGAATTTGCTCTGGAGACCGACAGCACTCAGGCGCTGAATGATGTCAAAGATGCGGTCGCCAATGTGCGCGGCGATCTGCCGGAAAGCATTACTGAACCTTTGATCAAGCGTCTTGACGTCACCGGAATGCCGATCCTCACCTATGCGGTGTCCGATCCCACCAGTTCGATTGAGGAACTGTCATATTTTGTCGATGAGATTGTCGCCCGCGAACTGACAACGGTTTCGGGCGTTGGGAAAGTCTCGCGGATCGGCGGCGGTGACCGGGCGATCCAGGTGGATCTTGATCCTGATCGTCTTCTCGCACTTGGGCTGACTGCCGCTGAAGTAAATAATCAGCTGCGGCAGATCAATATTGATCTTGGCGGTGGCAGCGGCAATCTCGCCGGTCAGGAATACAGCATCAGGGCACTTGGCAGTGCCGCCAGTCTCGAGCAATTGGCGGCAACGCCGCTTACGCTGAGTTCCGGAACGACCGTCCGTCTAGACCAGATCGGTCAGGTCTTTGACGGTTCAACCACTGCCAGCTCGTTTGCGCTTTCCGATGGCCAGCCGGTTGTCGCCTTTGGCGTGTTCCGCGCAACCGGTGCCAGTGATCTTGTCGCCGGCGACAACGCAAAGCAGCGGCTGCAGCAGATCAGTGAAGTCTATCCCAATGCCAGTTTTACACTGATTGATGATGCGACGATCTACACCGGAGGAAACTATACCAGCGCGATGACAACCCTTTATGAGGGTGCGGCATTGGCAATCATCGTGGTGTTTTTATTCCTGCGCAATTGGCGCGCCACCATTATCACCGCCATTGCCCTGCCGCTGTCGGTGATCCCCACTTTCATCGTCATGGATTGGCTGGGCTTCTCGCTCAACACGGTCAGTTTGCTGGGCATCACACTTGTGACCGGCATACTGGTTGATGATGCGATTGTGGAAATAGAAAACATCGTGCGCCACATTCAGATGGGCAAACCGGCCTATGAGGCCTCGGAAGAGGCTGCTGATGAAATCGGCATGACCGTGATTGCCATCAGTTTTACCATTGTCGCGGTGTTTGCGCCGGTCAGCTTCATGAGCGGGATTGCCGGCCAGTATTTCAAACAATTCGGCCTCACCGTTGCGGTCGCTGTTCTGTTCTCGCTGCTGGTGGCACGTCTGATAACCCCGATGATGGCGGCCTATTTTCTGAAGGACGGGATTGAACCTGAACAGGAGAAAGATGGTTTCATCATGCGCCGCTATATGCGTGTGCTGGCCTGGACCCTGCATCACCGCGCCATTACCCTTTTCCTCGGCATCCTGATTTTTGCAGCCTCGCTGTTTTCCGCCACTTTGTTGCCGACCGAGTTTGTTCCGGCATCCGACACCGGACGCACAAGCATTTCGCTGGAATTGCCGCCCGGTTCAACCTTGAGCGAAACCCGCGTTGCGGCACGGGAAGTGTCCGCTCTGGTGGCAAAAATCGCCGATGTCCGGAATGTCTTTGTTGATGGCAGCCAGGGTGACACCAAGGCCACCATTGTCGTCAATTACGGCCAGAAAGATGAACGCCAGCGCAGCTCCGATGACATCACCGCCGATATCGAGGCCGTGCTGGCAGATGTGCCGGATGTGCGGCTGAAAGTGCTGAATGAAAACGGCGCGCGCGATATTTCAATCAGCGTGCTGGGTGACAGTGAAGAGGCTGCTGCGGAGGCCGCCCAGACACTGGCGGCGCAGATGAATAATCTGCCGTCAGTGGAAAACGCTTCAACCACCGCGTCGCTGGTGCGGCCCGAAATCCAGATTACACCCAAGCCCGAACTGGCAGCGGAACTGGGCGTGACGGCTTCCGCTCTGGCGACCACAATCCGCATTGCCACGATCGGCGATACCGGCGGTAATCTGGCCAAATTCAACACCGGCGAGCGACAATTGCCGATCATCGTGCGGATGGAAGAGGCGGTGCGCAACGATCTGTTTCAGATGGCCGGCCAACGCATTCCAAGCACCAAGGGCAAACCCGTCCCGCTTGGCGTTGTCGCCGATGTGAAACTGTCAACCGGGCCGAGCTCGATTGAGCGCTATGACCGGCGCTACCGCACTACGGTGGAAGCCGACCTGGCCGGTGAAGCGCTGCTGGGACCGGCCACTGAGGCAATAAACCAACTTGAAATCGCCAATAACATGCCATCAGGAACATCAATCCAGAGCGCCGGAGACGCAGAGGTGATGGGTGAAATCTTCACCCAGTTTGGCCTCGCCATGGGTGCCGGTATTCTGCTGGTCTATGTGGTGCTGGTTCTGCTGTTTTCCAGCTTCATGACGCCGATCACCATTTTGCTGTCGCTGCCGCTGGCGATTGGCGGCGCGATCTTCGCGCTCTATCTGAACGGCTCGGCAATCGGCCTGTCTGTCGTCATCGGTTTTCTGATGCTGATGGGCATTGTCACCAAAAATGCGATTATGCTGGTCGAGTTCGCGCTGGAAGCCATGGGCAAGGGCGTGGAACGCGACACGGCGATGCTGGACGCCGGGCACAAACGCGCCCGTCCGATTGTCATGACAACAATTGCGATGACAGCCGGCATGGTGCCCAGCGCCCTGGCCATTGGAACCGGCGGCGAATTCCGTGCGCCGATGGCCGTTGCCGTTATCGGCGGCCTGCTGTTGTCAACCGTCCTGTCACTGCTGTTCGTGCCCTCGGTGTTCAGTGTCATCAACGGCCTGAGAACCCGGCTGCGCCGCGGGCTGGTGACAGTTCTTGGCGCCAACCAGCCGGCGCAGTGAAACGGGCGGCACTGGAAGGTGTCGGGCCAGCGCTGGATTGTTCTCATTGTCAATCGCTGCACTCGCATGGGTGCGGACTGCGCCCGGTGCCGGATTTGAAATCCCAGCGCCGGGTCTGAAACGATGATTAGAAATCGGCCGCGGTCAGCGTGTAGAGCGTGCGGCGTCCGCGCGAATAGGCCTTGCGCGCCACATTATGGATCGAGTCGCATGCGGCGTCGAATGCTGTCAGGCACTCCGCTTCTGACCGGGCACTCTTGCCAGATATAGAAAGCGCTCCCGCTTCAATAAGAAACGGTACCTGGAACATGCCGTCATATCCGGTGAAGCGTATGGCGTTGCGTGCTTCGTCGAAACTGCGGCTTGGATTTGGAAAGGCCAGTGTCATGGCGTCAACTCCTGCCGCGTGCCAGGCTGGTGTTTGCAGCAAGCTTTACCTGCTTGCTGGACGTGCCCTTCAGGATTGGGTGGAGCCTTTTCCCTCTTTGGCTTTCTGATCTCGTGATTGCTGCGTTTCTGCCCGTTGACCATGGCCGAATGTCCTTTCAATGAGCGTAGCCTCAGAACCGGACTTGGGCCTGCTGACCTCTGCAAGGCTGTCTTGCGTGACCACCCTTTCATATTTATCGCCGTCGTTGCGAATGCGGTATTGGGGGGAACCGCCTTGAGGCGGGAGTGTGGCCGTGATGTGATAGAGGTTTTTTGGCAAAGTCGGTATTCCGGACGCGCCCTTCAACCGGACGATTTGCCCGACCTTGAAGACATGCGTTGCAGCATCCCGTCGTATCGGAGCTGTATTGCTGCGCGAAGTTCCATTGGTAGTCATTGTATTTGATTGTCCTTTTCCAGAGCGGCATCCAGGTCCGTCTGCTTGATTGGTACCATCTGCCGGATCAATCCCTGGGTCGTGGTCGCTGGCAGATGAATGTAAGTGCTGACGCGTCGCCAGGCTTCCCACGACACACCTTCAATTTGCTCCTCGTCGAGGTCTACCCGGTACTCCCCCGCGGGCTGCGGCCGGTCAATACCGGGAATTTCGAACGTGTTGTTAAAGTGGACCCTAGTCTCTTTGGTGCGGTTCGTCATGGCAAATACCCTTCATCGGCGCCCAATGACATCGAATGACGGGCGCATTTCTCCATGCAATCTGCAATGGGGGCCGAACCGTTGACAAAATCGGGGGAAGCCAGACAGGCGGCAAGCCGGAATATCAATAAGCCATCGATGGCTGGAACCGTATTTATTATATGGCAATCAACCGCGCCGACTTCAAGCTAAACAAGAAACCGTGCAAGCTATTCACGTCCTGCATGCTACAAGCAGAAATCCTGCACGCGATCATGCGTGCCTGTCCTCAATACTGATTGGACGTAATTATGCAACTTCCTGACTGGACGAAACCCGCGCTTGTTGGTGCAGGAGCGGGCGCTATTGTCGTGGCTGTTGTGGGATTTAGCTGGGGCGGCTGGATGACCGGTAACTCTGCTATGGAAATGTCGGACAAAGATTCCTCTGCGGCTGTTGCGATGGTGCTGACACCATATTGCGTGCAGAAGTCACAAGACGATCCTGAGTCGGCCGCTGTACTGGCAGAACTTGAAAAAGCCCGTGGGTATAATCGCCGCGGAATCGTTGAGAAAGCTGGCTGGGCAACGCCTCTGGGTGCGGAATCACCCGATCGTGAACTTGCCGAAGCCTGCCAGATCGCGCTGAATACAGATACCTGAGGGTCTATCAACTCCCTAAAGCACTGCACAAAATTTACGGGCAGACCATGCCGCACTGTTACAGACAGTGCGGCGTCGGGAACACTTCTGTTCTCTGGATGACCCCGGTATATGCGGCCATGTGATGGGCGCAATAACTCGTTTACACTATGTCAGACGCTTTGCCCCGATCTGTTACAGGATCGGCAGCGACCGAGTCTTCCTGCAGTTTCGGTGAACACTAGCTCGCGGCACGACCGCTGGTGCTGACGCCTATCGTGTTCATGACCGTCCTGACCCAGAACAAAACCGGCTTTACCAGCGCAATCCTGTTGCTGGTGCCGATTGCCCTTTGAGGATTCAATATGAATTTTACGACACATTTCGGCCCGGCGCATGCGCCGGGTAACAAAAATCACGTCGCGGTTCTGAAAGACCCCACATCAGTCATTCCGTTTGCGCTGAGCCGTGAACGAAGAAAGTCCAACACCGCCATTATTTATTGCGAAGGCAATTTTGGTGCCATTGACGGAAAAACAGCCAACGGGCTGGTGCGGCATTCTGAAAAGTATGAAATCCTGTCGGTGATCGACAGTGAGAAGGCCGGGCTCAATTCCGGTGTCGTGTTGGGGGACGCGCCGAACAACATACCCATCTTCGGCGACCTTGCCGAGGCGCTGGCACAGGCTGAACACATACCTGATTTTTTCATATTCGGAATGGCGCCATCGAGCGGCATGTTGTCGACCTATGAGCGCGATCTGATGATCGAGGCAATGGGCTACGGCATCAGCATCGTCAACGGGCTGCACGAATTTCTCAATGATGACCCGGTATTTGCGGCAGCGTGTCTTGCCAACAACGTTACGATCCTCGATATCCGCAAACCCCGCGCCAAAAAAGATCTGCGCATGTTCAGTGGCCGGATTGCCGAGGTTACCTGTCCGCGTATCGCAGTGCTCGGCACAGATTGTGCCATCGGCAAACGCACGACAGCTACAATCTTGACCCGCGCACTGAACGAGCGTGGCGTAAAGGCGGTGATGGTGGGCACGGGCCAGACCGGGCTGATCCAGGGTGCGCGCCACGGCGTTGCAATGGACGCGGTGCCTTCACAGTTTTGCGCCGGCGAGCTGGAGGCCACGATCATCGAGGCATTTGAGGCCGAAACTCCGGACGTCATCATCGTTGAAGGGCAGGGCGCGCTCAGTCACCCGGCGTTTTCGACAACGTCGTTTATCCTGCGCGGCAGCTGTCCTGCCGGCGTTGTGCTCCAGCATGCCCCCGGACGCGTCAATCGCTGCGACTTCGAGCAGATGCCAATGCCAACTCCAGCCAGTGAGATCAATCTGATCGAGACGTTTTCTGACACAAAGGTCATCGGTCTTACACTCAATCATGAGAATATGAGCGATAGCGAAGTGGGTTCAGCGATCTCGCATTTTGAAGACGCGCTTGGGATTCCGGTAACCGATGCGCTGACAAGATCGCCTGATCATCTGGTGGAGATGGTTCTGGCATCATTCCCGCAGCTTAAAGTGAAGCTGACTGCCGGTATCAATTGATCGCCCCACGCCTCCAGATTGATCTTGCCAAGATCCATCACAATGCTCACACGCTGGTCAGTTTGCTTGGGCGTCGCGGCATTTCCGTTTCGGGCGTGACCAAGACTTTTCTCGGCCTGCCGGACATTGCGGCAGAACTGCTGGCTGCAGGAGTGAGCGGTCTGGCCGACTCCCGTATTGAAAACATCCAGACCATGCGGCGTGGTGCGGTAAAGGCACATATGACGCTCATCCGTTCGCCGATGATCAGCCAGGCGGCCCTTGTGGTCGGGCACGCCGACACAAGCCTGAATACCGAGCTTGATGTGATCTCGGAACTTTCCAAGGCGGCCGGCGCGATCGGGCGCACGCACGGCGTGCTGCTGATGGTCGAGCTGGGGGATTTGCGCGAGGGCATCATGCCTGTTGATCTGGAACGTGTTGTGGGCCGCACGCTGCGCTTCCCCAATATTGCCTTCAAAGGCATCGGCACCAATCTGGCATGTCGCAGCGGCGTGGTGCCGGACAGTGCGAACATGGGTGAATTATCGAAGCTGGCGAATGCTCTCGACGCCACCTTCGGTCCCATCGTCTCAATGGTTTCGGGCGGTAATTCGAGCAATCTCAACTGGGTTCTCGGTGGTGCCGACACCGGCCGCATCAACAATCTCCGCCTCGGTGAATCCATATTGCTCGGTTGCGAAACGCTGCATCGCCAGCCGATAGAGGGGCTTCACACCGATGCGTTCACGCTTGTCGCCGAAGTGATCGAGTCGGGGCCCAAGCCGACGAAACCATGGGGCGAGATCGCGGAAAATGCCTTTGGAGCGGTGGTGACGCCGGTTGATAGTGGCACCATTTGCCAGGCCATCCTGGCGCTAGGGCAGATGGATACGGACCCCGATGGTCTGACACCGCCCCCAGGGATCAGGATCCTTGGATCGAGCAGCGACCACCTCGTTGTCGATTGCGGCCGGGAGTGCTTGCCAACCGGCACCGAGATCACCTTCCAGCTCAACTACAGTGCCGTTGCTCGTGCCATGACCTCACCCTTTGTCACCAAGCAGATCGAACCGCGAAAAGAGCCGGAGATGCAGTCAATGGAACGCGCCGTGTAAATTTGATGGGCAGTGCGAAACCAACGCCAGAAGCGTGTCGCGCAAATCTATCGAAATCATGTCGGTCGCTCTATTGGCCTGTTTTCTCCAAGGGGCATTAGCGCCAGTATCACCTTCCAAGCTTTGTTCTGATCGCGACAGGCGGGTTAAGTCTGTTGTGGGGATGGACGCCCACTTATCTGAAGTGGATTTTGTACTGGAACAGTGTTGAAAAAGACACCAAAAGTTGATCGATTTGAGCGAGGTCTTCGCAAGCCAAATCGTTGGATGCAGCGAAGTCGACGAGGGAATATGGCTCATCAGCCTCATGAAACATGATCTAGGATTCTTCGACGCCGAAGAGCGGCGCGTCGAACTGGCCGAAAAGCCATTCATCCCGGAGAAAGCATAAGCCATGTGTCCGGTATGCACCTTTTGAGGGAATGGCGGAGAGGAAGTCCGCCCAAGTAGAGTTCTTCTGTGTTCGCATGAGTTCATTAAATATCTGAATTTATTGTAATTTATCATATATTCGATCGCCCACGTTCTTTTCCATTCGCCAAAATCCAGGTAATTCTTTAGGGTTAGCCTTAGGGTTAAATTGAATCTGGAACTGACATGGTGAAACAAATTCATCGCCTGAGCGCACGTGCTGTTGAGACGGCAGGGAAGGCTGGGCTTGTGGCGGATGGTGGTGGGTTATACCTCTCAGTTTCCAAGTCCGGCGCAAAGTCCTGGCGATACATCTTTCAGTTCTCCGGAAAACGAAAGGAGATGGGCCTTGGGAAGTATCCAGCCGTTTCCCTTCAAAATGCCCGGATCAAAGCTCAAGATGCGCGTGAGATGGTATCGTCTGGTTGCAATCCTATTACTGAGAGAAAGCGACAGCTTGTTCAGGATCAGGCGCGTCAAACCACGTTCAAGAGTTTCATCGATGAGTGGCTTCCAGAAATCCAATCCGAGTTTCAAAACGCGAAGCATTCAAAACAGTGGGACATGACCCTCAATCACTATGCGATGCCACTCCATGCCTTGCCGATCGATGGCGTAACAACCGACCATGTTCTGGGTGTTCTTAAGCCAATATGGGCAGAGAAGCCTGAAACCGCTTCCAGACTACGGGGGCGGATCGAACGTGCCTTGGACGCTGCCAAAGCACGCGGTCTTCGCTCCGGAGAAAATCCAGCTGCTTGGCGCGGGCATTTGCAGACGCTGTTGCCAAAGCCGAAGAAGCTGAGCAGGGGGCATCAGCCGGCAATGCCCTACGAGAACATCCCTGAATTCATGGCACAACTTCGGACGCTGGGGAGTGTTTCTGCTTTGGGGTTGGAATGGCTCATCTTGTCTGGATCGAGATCCAATGAAGTGATGGGTGCTGTATGGAGCGAAATTGATGAAGTGACCGGTATTTGGACACTGCCGGCCAACCGCATGAAGAGCGGTCGCGAGCACCAGGTTCCATTGGTATCAAGGCATTTTGAAATACTCGAGAAGGTTCGGCTCTTGAAAGGTGAGGGCGATTATCTGTTTCCCGGACAGCGGAGAGGGCGACCATTGTCAGGCATGGCGTTTTTGATGCTGATGAGACGCATGAATGTCGGCCATTATGTGCCACACGGGTTCCGTTCATCCTTTCGCGACTGGACAGGAGATGAGACTGATTTCTCCCGCGATGTTGCGGAAATGGCGATCGCCCACAAAGTGGGTAACAGCGTTGAGATAGCCTATCGTCGGCGCAAGGCCATTGAGAAAAGGCGGGAATTGTTGTGCCAGTGGGAGGTCTATTTGAGCAGTTGAGTGCAACGTCAGGACAGCGAGGTTCCTCAAATTGATAAGTGAAAACCAGACCGCGGATCGAGTAATCAAAGTCGATTATATTTTGTCAAAAGTGAAAATGGATGTGCTTTTTGGTGCAGCCCGAAAACGATCTGACCGAGAAGTTTCGGAGGAATTCGTGAAGCGTCAACTTGAGAATGCTTACATGGAATATCTGTTGTTTTCGCCCCGAGAAAATTCCGGATTGGATTCAACGATCGTTCCAAGGCGTGGATCGACGCAGTTGATCCCTAAGGGGAACAACAAGAAAAAACTTTCAACAATTGCTGTAAAGGCCGAGAAAGCAATCAAGCATGGACAAGCTGCGATTGATGGCAAGCGAATGGCAAAACTGCCAAAGACATTAGATAATGCTTTCGATCAATTGCTGAAGAAGCTGACATTGCCTCTTCCTGGCGCGCGCGATGACAATCGTGATCAGGAATTGATGCGAATTTTATCCTGGAGCTTTAATGGAGACGTCGACAGGCTGGAAGAGCTTCTGGAGCGAATTGCCAACTATCAGAACAATCTTGCAGATGCTGTTGCTGCAGTGCAAGAACTGATACCGGTATTAAAGACGTCAGCCTCAGAACTGATTTCGCTACGCAAACAAACGATATCACCTCGAGATACCGGCAACACACAAGTCAACGATCTGATTGCGTCACTGCTTCGCCTTTACAAAGAAATCACGGGGCGTGAGATTGCGACAATCGTCGGCGCAGAGGGATCTGATACCGAAGGGATTGCTGGTGGGCCCGTGATCAAATGTCTCAAGATATTGCTTGCACCGCTAGAATTAGACACAGACGAGCATGGGATATCTACAGGTGAAGATGCACTGCGCGCGCGAGTAAGGGAGGTGATGGACACCAAATCCAGGGCACTTGGATAAAAATAGAAAGGACTGAGACATATGTCCAAACAGCTATGATTGACCGATTGCTGATGCAGATGTCCTTCATTGTAAACGGAGGCAATCAGCTCAATTAATTCCATGGGCGCTGACCTAGAGCCTGCAAAACCTGACACCGGCTGACGTCTACCTCGGGCGCGGTGACCAAATCCTGCGGCAAAGAGAAAGGATCAAAAAAACACCATCAAAGAACGGAGCTTGCAACACCGCAAGCAAACCGCATAAGATCAAAAATCAGATGAGCCAACCTCTCGCTTAATCTAATCTGCTGGTTTTTCCAAAGACTCTGATGAAGGACGGGACGAAGCATTTGATGGCGTAGCCCCACATTTCACAGGCCTTCACCGATTGTTACCTTAGCTCCACCGGCCAGAAACGCGGCCATGAGCTAGTGACTGGTATCGCCTAGCCTTTCCGAAAACGCGTCTTAACAAAAACGCTGCCACCGAAATCGGTACGGGTCGTGGATGTGGTGTCAATTTGACGTCAGTGGAAGGGACGTTGACCGGTCGCGGTGCTCAAATCATCATTGTGGACGATCCGATTAAGGCTGGTGACGTGAAGTCAGATGCCGATCGGAAACGGGTCAATGACTGGTTCCAGAGCACCTTGTTCAGTCGGTTGGATGACAAGCGGACCGGCAGCATCGTCATCGCGATGCAGCGCTTGCGCGAAGATGATGTTACCGGACATTTGACTGAGGATCCGAAAAACACATGGCCGGTTATGACGGTGCCCGCGATCGCTACCGAACAACAGACACATCAACTCATGAAACGGGGGCCGCTTGCCTCCCAGGCGCGCATGCCTGGTTGGCAACGCTGGAGATGCAAAAGTCATTCGAGACATCATAAAGACCGCCGGAGCGCGCCTGTGTTTTTTCCCCCATATTCATCCAATCTAAATCCCATCGAGCAGACCTTTGCCAAGATCAAGCACTGGATGCGCATGGCGCAGAAAAGAACAATCGAGGAAGCATGGCGATATGTCGGCAAGCTCGTGGGAGACATACGCCCCGCCGAATGCGCCAATTATCTCAAAAACGCAGGATAAGCTTCCGTCTAAACGTGAAAGAACTCAAAGTTCTCAAGATAAAAATCGGATGATTGTCATATGGTATTGCAATCAGACATTCTTTGCCGCTAAGCTTCGCCTGTCAAAAGGAGGAGACAAATATGATCGACCGATTTTCAAGACTTTTTGTAACTGCTATATTTTCGTTGTTGTTGGCTGCGTCACCGGTTCTGGCAGCTTGGCCCGAAAAGACCGTCAATATCCTAGTGCATTCATCTGCTGGTTCGTCGACGGATATAATGGCGCGTGCTCTGGCCAAGGGACTGGAAGATGTGACCGGCGGCACTTTTGTGGTTACGGCGCGCGGCCGGGAAGCCATGCCAGCGCTGCTCAACGCCCCCGCTGATGGCTATACACTTTCGACTCAGACCCGAAGCTTTCTGCCCGAACTGATGCAAAAACAATCGCCGTTCAATCCCGAAGATTTCCGCTGGGTTGCCAAGCTTGTTGGCGAATCTTATGCCTTCGGCGTGCTGGTCGAAAGCGACCTTAAGACATTTCAGGATCTCATTGACCAATCGCGGGCCAATCCGGGCGAGATCACCATGTCTACTTTTTCTACGGGCTCCATGCACCAGATTTCCGCGTTGTTACTAAACGACGCGGCGGGAATCGATGTAAATATCGTACCATATAATTCCGGGAGTGACCTCGTGGTGGCTATGCTTGGAGGCAACGTCGACGTGGCGGCGAGCAATCCGAGCCGACTCATCCAACAGGTGGAGGCAGGTGAAACCCGCGTACTTGTCGTTACTTCGGAAGAGCGCAATCCCAATCTGCCGGATACGCCAACAGCGGTTGAACTCGGCTATGGCATTGTACAGGCGCACTGGCGCGGTCTGATTGCCAAGGCGGGAACACCGGATGATGTGTTGGCCGAAATCGATGCGGCCTTGCTGCAGGCCATCCAGAGCCAAGCTTTTGCTGACTATGTAACCACTGAAGGGCTGGAAGTGATCTACAAGGGTCCCGACGTGCTGGATGCCGTAGTGAAACAAGAGATGGCGGAGATCAAACCGCGCCTTGAGCAAATGGATATGCTGAAATAATCAAACTGCGGAACCGCCCAGTAGGGCGTTTCCGCTTTTCTTTCGGCCGGCTCAGACTTGCAACAAGGGCACACCGAGTAATTTGAAAAACACAAGATATCCCACAAGCTCGGTTCCGATGACTACGCTGATTATCATCGGGATGCTGCGCGCACCACACAGCCACAACATGGCCGCGACATAAACCGGTGTTGCGATGAAATAGAGTTCGAATTTCATCGCAGCCGCATAAAGCACGGTTAAAACGATGCCGATCAAAACGGTACGTGAACCACCAGACCCAATCTGGCCATGTTCGCCGCCATGCATCGAAATAGACCGCTCAGGCAACAGGGGGGTCGAAAAAAACAGCGTCAGGCCGGACAAAAATCCCAAAACGGCCAAGGTCTGTGGCCAGACGGCCATGCCAGGGTCCGTGCTGCTAGGCGGCGGAGTAGCAAAAGTCAGGCTGGGAATGAAATAGGCGACACAGGCGCCCATAACGATGGCGCCGGCAATGCGATTGGCGTGAGACATTCGGTTCTCCTCCCACAATTCAAGCTATCATACTTGCTATTTGTCAGTCTAAATGATTGTCTGACAAAATCAATGATGATGTGGAGAAGAGAATGCTGGAGCATCTTGGAACAGGTTTTGCCAACGCACTGCAATTTGGCCCGCTGCTTGGCATCATTGCCGGAGTTGTGCTGGGCTATTTCTTCGGCGCGATGCCTGGCCTCAGCGCCTCCGCGGGCATGGCGCTGCTGGTGCCGCTGACTTACGGCATGCCGCCCGAGGTGGCGATTTCGATGCTCATAACACTTTACGCCGCCGCCGAGTATGGCTCCTGTGTGACCGCCATTACCGTCAATACGCCGGGCACGCCGGGCGCCATCGCGGTGGTGTTTGATGGCTATGCCTTCACCAGGAAGGGGCAGCCCGCAAAGGCGTTGGGCATTTCTATCATTGCGTCGACGATTGGCGCATATTTCGGCTATTTCGTTCTGATCGTCTTCACTGAACCGGTAGCCCGTTTCGCCATCACGTTGGGTGCGGCTGAGTATGCTGCTCTTGGCATATTTGCGCTGTCGATCGTTGCAGGCATGATCGGAAAATCTTGGGTCAAGGGAGTTATTATGGCTCTGGTTGGATTGATGATTGCGACGGTCGGGCTCGATCCACTTGTCGGCTGGCCACGCTACACATTTGGCCAGATGTCTCTTTTTGAAGGCTTGTCCTTTGTGCCGATCCTAATCGGACTATGCGCCATCAGCGAAGCGCTGCACCTGATGGAAAAGCCATTAAATATTCGGCAAAAAATGCGCGAAATGTCCGGCGCACTGCCGACTTGGGCGGAAATCACTTCGATTAAGATGACCTATCTGCGAGGTTCGGTAATCGGCACAGCCATAGGCATCATCCCCGGTGCCGGCGCAGCCATTGCGTCTCTGATATCCTATAATGAGGAGCGGCGTGCCTCCAAACATCCGGAAAAGTTCGGCACCGGTGTGCTGGAGGGCGTGGCAGCACCGGAAGCGGCGAACAATGCCACTGTCGGCGGCTCGCTGATTCCGCTGCTCAGCCTTGGAATCCCGGGCTCGAATTCAACCGCAATCTTGATCGGAGCGCTGATGTTGCAGGGCATCGTGCCGGGTCCTTTGCTGATGAGCCGGCACACCGATCTGGTCTATACGATTTTTGCAGCTTTGATTATCGGCGCACCCATCATGCTGCTGGTTGGGTTGGGCCTCACTCGCGTCTGGATTAGTGTGCTCAAGGTACCCGAGGCGGTGCTTGCGCCGGTCATCCTGTTCATTGCGGTGATTGGCTCCTACGCCTATCAGAATAGTTTCACGGACGTGATCGTCGCCGTTACCTTCGGCATAATCGGTCTGCTGATGAAGCGTTACGACTTCCCCTATGCGCCTCTCATCCTGGCTGTGGTTCTGGGCGAGATGATCGAAATAAATGCGCGCCGGGCACTGATTACCTCGCACGGCAGTTTCGACATTTTCGTCCAACGGCCGATCAGCGCGGCGCTGCTGCTTCTGACCGCACTGGCCATCGTTTTCCCGCTGGTTCGGATGTTCAGGGAGCGCCGTGCCATTCGGCGGCAAGACAATTCATAATGATGCCGCGGCCGCTCGGTGCTAAGGGTTTGCAGGGCCCATCGCGGTTGGTCCGCAGGTTGCTGAACTGATCTTCAAGATGATGCGGGAAAGCTTCGGCCCCAGTTGGGTTGCCAGCGGAGCCACCATGCTGACTTTCCAACGGCCAAAAACCGGTAGATCAGGTGGTGACAGCACTGGGCAGGTTCACAAAGAAATCGAAAGAGGCCGATGGATCAACTCGTTTCGAATTTGAAGTCTGGGTTAAAATGACGGATAGCGAGGAAACCATCGTGGGCATATTAAGTGGCCGCATTCTGGTTGAGAGCTGCATTGACGGCCGGTGCAGCCGGGGTTGGATGCCGAACAACTTTAGTTGACGGTTTTCAGTTCCGTTACGCCGCGCAAGGCATCAATGGCCATATCGGCGGCTCGTTCCAAATGAGCATGCGAGGCTTTCGCCGCTTCTTCGACGTCACCGGACTTTACCGCCTTGAGGACTTTGGCGGCGCCATCAACGCTTTCCTTCATGCGCTCGGCGCGGCGATGGTCAGCGCCACGGATCAGCGCGTTGCGCGCGCGCAACTGTTTCAACATAGTCGTCAATTGTTTGTTGCCGCTTGCTTCAAACAAGGCATGGTAAAACAGCGTTTTATTGGTCTGCAGACTATCGAAATTCTTCTGCCGCAGATCGGTCCGCATGTCGGCGAGGTGGTTTTCCAACGTCTTGATGACCGCCGGATCAGGATTGCGGGCAAGCATGGAGGTCGAATAGGCTTCGAGCTGCGCTCGGATGCCATAAAGCTCGCGCGCTTCGGTTTCGTCGAGAGCTGTGACGACTGGCCCCTTGTTTGGCGTGATGCGCACAAGGCCTTCGGTTTCCAACTGCCTGAGGCTTTCTCTTATCGTGCTGCGGCTAACTTTGAGCATCTCGCACAATTCACGCTCTGTCAGTCGGCCTCCCGGCTCGAACTGGCATTTAGCGATGGCCGTGCGCAGGATATCTGTGACCTGCTGGCGCAACGGATTAAGGACGGGAAGTTCGACAACGCGCTTGTTCATGGATTTACCTATTCCCCCAACACATGGTCATTGTCAACATCATCGACGGTTCGCTTGACAGAGTTGTGCAACCGTATATTGTCTGACAAAAAAATGAAAGACTTGAATCTCAGCTGACAAGATCAGCACTGCCCCTAATATAGATTTCGTGTTTCACGGAGAGAACATGTACCTTACGTCTCACAGTGAACGTCTGAAGACGTCAAGCTATTGGCCCGAGGTTAACCCAGACATTTTGCTCGGGACACTGCTTTTCGTCATCGTCGCGGGCGCCGCCATGTGGATCAGCCACACAGTCGGACCGCCGCCACTTCATTTTAGTCTTGCCGTTGCCAATATCATGTTGGCCAATCTGCTTTTCGGGGGGCAATTTGTCTGATCAGGTAGCCTATTCCGACGGCCCACTTCGAGGCATCAAAGTTATCGAACTTGGTCATATTGTTGCCGGACCGACCGCTTCGCTGATTCTTGCCGATTTCGGCGCCGAAGTGATAAAGGTCGAACGCCCCGGCAGTGGAGATCAGGCACGCCTCAACAAGGGCAACCAGGGGCATTTCGTGTCCTACAATTCCAACAAGAAGAGCGTCTGCCTCGACCTAACACAGGCATGTGGCATTGAGGCGCTGCAAAAATTACTGACTGACGCCGATGTACTTATCGACAATTTCGCGCCCGGCGCACTTGATCGACTGGGTCTTAACAAGCAGGCGCTTTCAGCACTCAACCCCGGACTTGTGCACTGCGCCATCAAGGGGTTTCTGCCAGGCGAGCGCGGCGACCTGCCCCTGACTGACGAGCCAGCTCAAATGATGGGCGGGCTGGCGTACATGACAGGGCCGAAAGGCCGCCCGCTGCGGGCAGGAACGTCAGTAGTCGATATTACCGGTGCCCTGTTTGCCGTGATTGCCGTGCTCGTTGCCTTGCGCGAACGCGATCAGGGAAATCCCGGCCGCCAGATCCATGTGGGCTTGTTTGAAAGCGTGGTGTTTCTCGTTGGCCAGCATATCGCAAGGGCGACGATGAGCGGAGAAGTGCCGGATCCGCTGCCGGAGCGGGGTATGGGCCAGGCATTGGGCTGGGGCATTTACAAGACCTTCTCAACCCGCGATGGACGGGAAATTTTTGTGGCTGTTCTTTCCGATGGACACTGGCAGCGGTTTTGCGCCGAGTTCGGACTTGATGACCTGTGGGAAGACCAGGACCTGCGCCTCAATACCCAACGGGCTGCCAGACATGCGGAACTGGCAGAACGCACAGCTGCGATTATGGCTGATCTGGATTTTGCCATGGCCATTTCTTGCTTACAAAGGGCGGGACTGCCCGTAGCGCCGGTCAATACGCCAATGGATCTGGTTGAGGACACACACTTGTCGGGGCTAGAATTTCTGAAGCCTGTCGTTGCGCCGGACGGCACTCGAGCGCTGGTCGCAGACCTGCCTGTCCGGTCTACCGGCTGGCTGGTTGGCCAACGCACAAACCCTCCGGCTCTGGGCGCCGACACTCGTTCAGTGCTGGAAGGACTAGAATTGGACGCCGGAAGGATCTCTACTTTGATGGAGCGTGCGGATCCACCGACTGCTGTAGACTGAGACAAAACCACAGGTTGGGCTCTTTTAAGCCAACACACTGGAACGGACGCTTCGAGCGTATGGGACCATCACACTGGTTTTTCCGGTGTTTTCCAGCAACGCGGTGGTGCAGTCTGTAGCTTGAAAGGGCTTGACCGTGAACAGCGAGTGTTGCTGCTCGAGGTTGCCCGGTCAGGGCTGCTCGCGGGAGAGAAAACGGCTCAATGGCGCTGCTTGGCGAATTTGCCATAGTCATAATTTCCGGCGAAAATACCTGTAAACCTCTTTGAGAGCTTATCCTATGCAGGAAAGGGTATTGACAATAACTGTCCCATAGTACGATTGTAAGACAATCAGGCAAAAAATCGACTGGACCTTATTATTACCTAAATGCCTGCAGGAGGAGGATACATAATGAAACTGTTCAAAATTCTCGCAGTTGCACTGGTTGGAGTGATTCTGACTGGTACAGCCGTTATTGCACAGGAATGGCCGAATCGCCCGATCACGGTTATCGTTCCGTTCAATGCCGGTGGAAGCACCGATCTGTTCGCTCGCAATCTCGCGCCAGCGCTTTCCCAAGAACTCGGCCAACCGATCAATGTCATCAACAAGCCAGGTGCCGGCGGTCAGATCGGTGCAAGTTACTTTCTGGCGCAGCCAAGCGATGGATATACAATGATGGTGACGGCAGCGGCTCCCTACTTGCCCAATAACATACTCACAACGGGTGCAGAGTACACGCTTGAAGACTTTGCTTTCGTTAATGCGCAATGGATCGACTATACGATCATTGCCGTGCCGAGTGACAGCCCGTTCCAGAGCCTAGATGACTTGATCGGTACAATCAAAGACCGTCCGGGAGAGCTCAGCACAAGTGTCACCTTTGGTTCTGCCGGACACATCAATACGCTCGTGTTGCTTGATGCTCTTGGCCTCGACCAGGATGCGATCCGCATCGTCACTTTCGACGGTGGTGCTGAGGCCCGGACCGCCCTTGCTGGTGGCCAGGTCGATTTTGGCATCGACCAGGGCGAGGGTCTTGCCGGTTTTACCAAAGAAGTGCGGCCACTGGCTGTGTTTCTCGAAGAGCCGGTTGAGCTTTGGGACGCACCGCTGATCAATGATGCGCTGGAACCTTACGGTCTCACGGTGCCTATCCTCAATGGTTCGGTCCGAACATTTGTGGCGCAGGCCGCGTTCCGCGACGATCACCCGGAAGCCTATGACCGTTTGCTGGAAGCCTATCAAGCCGTTCTGGATGACCAAGCCTACCTGGAAAGTGCTAAAGCGGCGGGTGTCGATACCATATGGCGCGGTCCTGAGAGCACGACCAAGATTGTCGAAGACAGTCTGCAAATTATGAAAAAATACAGCGATCTGATGAATTGACCGAAAAGGGGGGAGGTCACGCCTTCCCCCTTAAACTCTTGTGCCAGGCTTTTGCCGCCAATTCAGGTGTTTCATGTCCATTTCCAGCCCACCGCATCACACTATCAGGCTTGGAGAACTGCTTCTGGTTCTCTTCATCGGCGGGATAAGCGTTGCCTACCTGTTTGATGCCCGTGGAGCGTCGCTTTCAGTGCAGAACCTGCTGCTGATTCAGCCGTTGACCATTCTCGTTGGGGTTTTGTGCTTCTACCTGATTTTCAAAATCTTGCGGCCACGCCCGGCGCGCGTTGACGTCGACGGACTTGCCCGCGAGAGTAGTCGTGCTTCGCGTTACGCAGAAGAAATAAAGGTAGCTGCCATGCTGGTGCTGATGACCGCATACGTGCTGTCCCTGGAAGCGATGGGCATGGATACTGCCACCTTTCTGTTCATCGCGGCTTCGCTTTTGCTGCAAGGCGAACGGCGCTGGCAGGTGGTAATGCCGGTTTCCCTGGTCAGCGCTGTACTGATCGTTTGGGGCTTTGGGCTGATGACACCATTCCCGATGAACAATCTCATCATGCCGGGCTGAACGAACATGGATTTCGACGCCATAAGCAGCGCCATCAACCTTTTGACCAGTTCAGGCTCCGCCTGGCTAGTGCTGGTGCCGGGCATCCTGATCGGATTGATCTTTTCAGCCATCCCAGGATTGACAATTTCCATAGCCATGGCGGTTTTTCTACCCAGCACATTCTATATGGATTTCCTGTCCTCACTGATTTTCCTGACCGCCATTTATACGGGCGGCGCCTTCGGCAGCGCCATCCCTGCTATATTGTTCAACATGCCTGGCCAGCCAGCCGCTACGGCGACGGCCTTCGACGGCTTTCCAATGACCCAGCAGGGGCGCCATAACGAAGCTCTGGGATTGGGGCTAATGGCATCGGTGGTGGGTACACTTTTCGGATATTTGGTGCTGGCCTTTACGATTGAGCCGATCGGTCGCTTCGTCTTGAAGCTAGGACCGACAGAAATGCTCATCGTCGCCATCTGGGGGCTGACGCTTATCGCCGGCCTGCATGGCGGCAGTTTTGCACGCGGTTTCCTTGCCGGGACATTTGGCCTTTTATTGGGTACGATCGGGCTAAGCTCGCGCGGTGACGTTCGTGGCACGATGGATATTGTCTGGTTGCTCGATGGCATCCCCACTGTGCCGGCACTGATGGGTGCATTTGCGATTTCTGAACTGTTCAATCTTATGCACCGCCTGCACATCGTGGAGAACCAAGAGCAACGAAAGTTGGATCTGCCAAAGATTGTCGATGGTATGCTGAGGGGGTTGCGCAAGCCCTGGTCGCTGGTGCGTGGCAGCGCTATTGGGGTGCTCATCGGCGCTATTCCTGGCGTGGGCGGCTCTGTTGCCAATCTCGTTTCCTATGCCCAGGCGCGCCGCCAGTCGGATAACCCGGACAGTTTCGGGAGCGGCAATCCGGAAGGCGTTATCGCGGCAGAAAGCGCGAACAGCGGATCTGAGGCCGGATCTATGGCGACACTTCTGGCCCTTGGTCTGCCAGGAGGAGGCGGCACGGCAGTGATGCTTGGAGCCTTTGCGATGCACAACATCACAGGCGGCCCCCGTTTCCTGCACGACCAGAAGGATATCGTTTATGCGGTAATCTTTTCCAACTTCATTCAGGGAATTGCATTGCTGGTGCTTGGACTGGGTTTCGTCTGGATTGCCAGCGCTATAGTCAAAGTGCCTATTCGGTTACTGGTACCCATCGTGATCGTGTTGGCAATCTTCGGCAGTTATAGTCTCGAAGGCAACATTTCGGGGCCGGTAACTCTGCTGATCTTCTCAGCGCTCGGCTGGGTGATGCGGCGCTACGGCTATTCGGTAGCCGCGCTGATCATCGGTTTGCTCCTGGGGCGGATGACCGAGGGGTCGCTGTTAAGAACCTATCAACTGGGTGGGGGTGAACTGGACTTCTTGCTGACCCGCCCCATTGCACTTGTGTTAATGGCGCTCTTGATTGTGTCGTTGTTCCTGCCGGTCATTATGAGGCGCCTGCGCCGAAGTCGACCTGGCTTCCTGCCGGGGAGCGAATGATGACCGGTCTCAGGGAAAAAGGCAGCGGTGCAAACCGTATACATCTAGTCGAGCAGATAGTCTTAGAGTGTGAAGCAACAAGCCGGCAGAGGACCACTGAGGTCTTGGGTGTGCGGCTGGTATGGCACCAGTGGGGGGATATCAACAAACCGCCGCTTCTGTTGATGCACGGGGGGGCAGGTAGCTGGAAGCACTGGTTGCGGAACATTGCGGCGCTTGCAAAAGATTATTGGCTTATCGTGCCGGATTTGCCCGGCCTCGGCGAAAGCGCCATGCCTCAAACCCCGAACAGCGCCGATCAGTTGGCCGAGCTCATCGGATTGGGCCTCGACCAGATCGTTGACGTTACGCGCGCTGTCGATATTGCATCATACTCATTCGGCGGGGTGGTCTCTGGACACCTCGCTTCCCTTCGGCCCTCACGTGTAAATTCGCTTGCGCTGGTAGGGGCCGTGGGACTGAGCTTGAGCCGCAATGAGCGTCCGAAATTCTTGCGCGTTGATCCCGATCTGCCGGTTCTGGAGCGCTGGAAACTGCAGGCTAAGAACATGGTTCCGCACCTGATTTCAAACCAAAACCAGGTCGATGATCTGGCTACGCATTTGCAGGATATCCACGTGCGACAGACGCGGCTGCGCAGTTCAATTCTATCCAACAAGGAAACGCTGGGGCCGATATTGCGCAGTCTCGACATACCAATTGCCGCGGCATGGGGCGAGGCGGACTCCATTTATGCCGGCCAACCCCACGAGGAGCGGATCAAAGCGATCATGAGATTGCGTCACAGTGGCGGAGTTTACTTCATCAAAAATGCGGGACACTGGGCTGCGTTTGAACAGCCCGAAGCCTACGCCGCTTGGCTGCTGGATTGGCTCAGCAGAAAAGGTAATAAGGCATGATAGTGAAATCCATCCTACCAAGGTATTTTCTGTTTGTGACCGGCGACTTCAAACGGGGTTTCGAAAAGCGCTGCAGAGCGGCGCCTATGCGGTGAATCCTTGATCTCGAGGACGGTGTGGCAGACGTCAACAGGTCGACGGCGCGCCGACTGACAGCAACCTTTCTTGATCTGTCCGCGTCCCCTGCAGTTACATCCGCATCTTCTCTCTACGCGGCTGTTGATTATTATCAAACCCAATCGGCGAGTGGGTTTTCAGCAACCTGCAAGGCCGGAAAATCGGCGCGGTCTGCGATAATCAGGAGGCTCAGAACAGGATAACATCTTCGGAACGCCGTCCCGGCTCTTTCCAAGTTCCTGAGCAATCTGACGCCGCTGCCATGACCGAGAACTGCTGCGGCTTATACATACGGCATTGCCAAGTTGAAGCAAACGTAGTAGTAATTGCAACCACTATATTTCCGATCAATGAGCGGTGCCATGGAACGAATAAAAAATCTGCGCCTGAGATGGCTTAAACTGCCCCTGGTCCGCCCTTATCGGTTATCCTATCGGACGTTCGAGGAGTTCGAGCCTTTTCTCATAGAAGTCGAGGATGACCACGGCCGGAAAGGGTTTGCCGATGTGCATATTTCCCCCGGCTCCAGCGAAGAAACCCGGGACGGAGGCTGGCGCTTCATTGAAGCCAAGGCTGCAGCGATCATCGGTCTGGCGACGGTGGATGCGAAAGACCTCATCTTGAAGGATTTTGAAGCCAGCAAAGGAGCGGCAACCGCACTGGTTACGGCAATTGAAGTGATTGAAGGCAATTCCAAGCTGACGATCGAAAAACCTGTGACGCTCCCGCTGCTTGTTCCCATTAACGCGACCGAGGCAAGGGCTGTGTCTGAAGAAGTGGAGACACTTCTCGGCCAGGGATTCCGGACTTTGAAAGTGAAGGTGGGAAAAGATGTCGAGACGGATCTAAAGCGCGTTGGTGCCATCCAGAAGGCCTGTGCCGGCCGGGCCACGCTGCGGCTGGACGCAAATCGTGCTTTCACCCGCGATCAGGGCGTAGCTTTTGCGTCTGCGCTCGACCCGGAAGGTATCGAGCTCTTCGAACAGCCGTGCCACGCCGATGACTGGATTGCAAATGCCGCGGTTGCGGCCGCGTCGCCAATTCCCCTGATGCTGGACGAGCCAATTTGCACGCTAGCGGATATCGAACGGGCGGCCCAAGTCGAAAATGTTCGCTATTGCAAGCTCAAACTGAAGCGCTTCGGCGGCCTTGATCGTCTCCACGAAGGGCTCAAAGCCGTATCGGACAATGGCATGAAGGCCGTTCTCGGCGATGGACTTGGCAGCGAAATCCAAGGTTGGCTCGAAGCCTGCATCGCGTCGCGGACGATCGACAACGCCGGTGAGTTCAACGGTTTTCTCAAACCTCGATCACGTCTTTTCGAGAACCCGCTTCGTTTCGTCGAAGGAACAATCGAACTGCCTGCCGGCTATTGGCCGAAACTGAGCCAAGACGCTGTGGCCGGCTTTACCGCAACCGAGCGCAAATTTTAAACAGCAGAATAAAACCTGGAGATACAGCGATGCCGCATGAACTTACGCTTGCTGAACTTGACCGCCGCCGCGCTGCCGCACGGGCCATGGGAGGGCAGGAGAAACTTGCAAAAAGAGCAGAGCGTGGTCAGCTCAATGCCGAAGAGCGCTTGGCCGCGCTCATTGATGCGAACAGTTTTCTTGAAGTCGGTCTGCTCGGCGCCTCCGGTGTATTCGAACAAGATGCTCCTGTAACGCCGAGGGACAGCAAGATTACCGGTTTTGGCAAGATTGCCACCCGCGATGTCGGTGTCGTGATCAATGATTTTACGACCAAGGGCGCATCGACAAGCGCAACAAATTCCAAGAAAATCGGCTATGTTCGCAAAGCTTGCAATGAAAATGGGATGCCGTTCATTCACATTGGCGAATCGACGGGCGCTCGATTGCCTGACGCGATGGGTTCGAAGGGAATGGGCACCCTGTTAGGCAATGATCCGACCCAGTTCAAACGAATGCGCGAAGTGCCCTGGATTGCCGCGGCGCTCGACACGTCTTTCGGATCATCTGCCTGGCTGTGTTGCTGTGCCGATTATGCGGTGATGAAAAAAGGCTCGATTATGTCGGTATCCAGCCCACGGCTGGTATCAATGGCGATCGGCGAGAAAGTCGATCTCGAGCAGTTGGGAGGCTGGAGATTGCACGCGGAACAGACTGGTTTGATCGATCATTTCGTCGAATCCGACGCTGAGGCCATGCAGGCCATCAGGCATTTTCTTTCCTATATGCCAAACCACAACAATGAATTGGCACCAGATACGCCTGTCCCAGAAGGTTCGGGAGATGCTCAGGAACAAATCCTCGAAATTTTACCCGAGAAGCGCACGCAGGTCTACAATATCAAGAGCATCATCAAAGTGATTTTTGACGTCGACAGTTTTCTGGAGATGAAGGCGCGTTTTGGCCGATCGGCGGTGGTCGGGCTGGCCCGTCTCGACGGGAAAGTTGTCGGTGTAATCGCAAACAATCCGAAGGTTGGTGGGGGCGCCCTTTCGGCCGATGCCTGTCGTAAGATCGTCGATTTCACGGTTCTTTGTGACAGCTTCAACATCCCTATGGTCCGCTTCTTGGATACACCGGGCTTTGTTGTCGGTCTTGATGCCGAACGGCGCGGAGCACCGGGCCACATTATGAACTTCATGAATGCCACAAGCTTGACTACCGTGCCACAGATCACTGTGATCTGCCGCAAGGCCTACGGCCGAGCCTATGTCGCCATGGGCGGCGGATCGCAGAATGACGCAATGGTGGCATGGCCGACTGCCGAAATCAGTTTCATGGATCCGGTGTTTGCCACAAGCATCGTCAAAAATAAAACAGCGGGAGAAGAAGGCTTCTCAGAAGCGCTCGCTGAAATACAGAAAGACCTGGAAGTCTGGGATATGGCTCGCATCTTCTCCGCACATGATGTCATCAAACCGCAGGAGACTCGTTCTTTTCTCATTCGAATGTTGGAAATTCAACATAGGCGCCGAAATCGGGGCATCGGCCAGCATCTGATGCGTACATGGCCGACGAGTTACTAAAGGACCTTACATGAACTCGAATAAAAAAATTGCAGCGGATATCATTCTCTCCGCACGGCAGAATGGGGCCGCGTCACTGGATGAGAGTGCGGGCAAAGCACTGTTGCGCAGCTACGGGATCAGATGCCCACAGTCGGCCGTCGCAACCTCCGCCGACCACGCCGAAGGTCTGGCAGAGAAACTTTCCGGACCCTTCGTCGTCAAAGTCATGTCGCCGGAAATCCTGCACAAATCCGATGTCGGAGGTGTCGCGCTGGGTCTCGAGACTGCATCGGCGGTC
>TARA_R110002096_G_scaffold276700_1_pt1 | contig 36550 bp, 33 predicted proteins | sample TARA_R110002096 | Tara Oceans TARA_R110002096 (sample SAMEA4397295) | marine metagenome | biome: Polar Biome; feature: [DCM] deep chlorophyll maximum layer (ENVO:01000326); material: water (ENVO:00002006), including particulate matter (ENVO:01000060) such as... | depth 35 m
TGCACTAGAAAATTAATTTTAAATTGACAAATTAGTTGCTTGCGGGTTTTAGGTACAATAAAAAAGCCTTTATAGCGCAGCCACGTTTTTACTATAATCTACTTCTTTTGGTTTACCGTCAATCCAGTGAATCCATTTGCCGACCTTTTTTCCATTATCATAATTTGCAGAAACGATTTTTTTGCCTTCTGTGTCATAACTTAACCAAGCCCCTTGCAATTTACCATCTGTTGTGTAAGATCCTGTTTGGCTTACAACTCCATTGTCATGATAATAAACCACCTCAATTAGGTTTGTTTCTTTGTTATGTTTTAATTCTCTCTTTTGTTGCGCAAAAGAAACCACAGTAATTAGAAAAGCAAAAAGTAATAAAATTGATTTCTTCATAATTATGGGGGTTTTAACATTATATATCAAAGATATATTGGTTAACCTTTAAACAGCACTCACGTAACATTAATTTAATATTGAAATTGTATTTATTTGATTTTCATGTTATTAAATATAAATATTTAATATTGGAATGTTAATAATTAATTAATATTGAGGTTACATTAAGCTTAAATTAAACCATGATATTTGTATTGTCTTAAGACAAATAATTAGTATTTCATATAATCTATTAGTTTTTGTCGACTACATTATTATGATTTCTAATGAGACTGCCTTGGGCCAAGGCAGTCTTTTTAGGTTAATAATTTAACAATTAGGAAACATTAAGTTAACATTAGAGTTAGTTCTTTGCAGCGACAAAAACTAATAACTATAATGAAACTTAGACTTACTGTAATGGCTATAATTGCCATTATTACAATCAATTCCATTAAAGCTCAAGAAATAAGCGATACTTCATTTGGTAAAGGCTTAATTAATTTTGTTGCAAAAGACAGTTCTTTTAGTATAAAATTCGCTCCTCGTTTTCAAGTACGTTCAATATCTTCTTGGGATTACGATGGCAATCAATTTGGAAGACCGGATCACAATTTTATAGTCAGAAGAGCTCGTTTAAAATTTGATGGTTTTGCGTACAGCCCTAAGCTTAAGTACAAAATAGAGTTAGGGTTATCCAATAGAGATATTTCTGGAGCAAATCAGTTTAACAGAAACACACCTCGTTATATATTAGATGCAGTTATTATGTGGAACTTTGCTGGTAACTGGGAACTCTGGGCTGGTCAAACTAAATTACCTGGTAATGTGGAACGAGTAGTTTCTTCAGCGAATTTACAACTCATAGATCGTTCTTTACTTAATAGCCGTTTCAATATAGATCGTGATTTAGGTATTCAATTACGCCATAAGACTAAACTAGGTGGTGATTTCTTAATGCGAGAAAAGTTATCGGTTTCACAAGGTGAAGGTCGTAATGTTTCAGAAGGAAATGAAGGTGGACTTCAGTATACAGGGCGTTTAGAATTTTTACCTTTCGGAACATTTATATCTAAAGGTGATTACAGTCAATCTGATTTAAAACGTGAGAAAAAACCAAAACTAATGGTTGGTTTTACATATAACTACAATCAAGATGCTGTTAGAGAACGAGGGTTTGCGGGAGACTATATGATTAGAACAGATGGCTCTATATATGAAACAGACCAAACTACTATTTTTGCAGATGCCATGTTTAAATACAATGGGTTTTCATTCATGGGAGAATATGCAAAACGTACTGCTAATGACGAAATCGCAACAGAATTAGATGGAACAACTCCTACTGGCGACATTGTCTTAACCGGTAATGCTTTGAACTTACAAGCTGGTTATTTATTTAAAAGTAATTATGAAATAGCTGCACGTTTTACAACTGTGAATTTTGAAGACGTTACTGGTGCTTTACCAACTGATCAATATACTTTAGGTGTCAATAAATTTATAGTTGGCCATAAATTAAAAGTACAAAGCGACCTTAGCTATACAACTCTAGATGGAAACAAGGATAATATCACTTTCAGAATGGGATTTGATATTCACTTTTAATTATTATAACATAACAATTACATAACATTATTATCATATATTGTCATGATATTTGCAAACATTTTACAACAAAACCCTATGGATAATATTTATTTATTTATGTTGATTGCCATTACGATTCTAGCAGTTGTAGATATTGTAGTTGGTGTTAGTAATGATGCTATTAATTTTTTAAATTCTGCGATTGGTTCTAAAGTGATTTCTTTAAGAACTATTATGATTGTTGCAAGTCTAGGGATATTCATAGGAGCCGTATTCTCAAGCGGCATGATGGAGGTCGCTAGAAAGGGTATTTTTATTCCTGCTCAGTTTGAATTTGGTGAAATCATGCTCATTTTCATGGCTGTGATGATTACAGATATATTATTATTGGACTTTTTCAATACGCTTGGGCTTCCTACGTCCACTACCGTTTCCATAGTATTCAACTTATTAGGTGCCGCTGTTGTTATGTCGGTAATTAAAATTAGTGGATCTGATACTGAAACTTTTGCGGAATTAGGAAACTATATAAATACAGAAACCGCACTAACCATTATCAGTGGAATATTATTGTCTGTTTTAATAGCTTTTTCAGTTGGGGCTATTGTACAATGGGTGTCACGTCTTCTTTTTACATTCAATTACGAAAAAAGAATTAAAAATTTTGGGGTTATTTTTGGGGGGTTGGCATTAACTGCCATCACTTATTTTATTTTCTTAAAAGGATTAAAAGGAACACCTTATTACAATGAGCTTAAAGGTTTATTAGAAGGCAACGAAATCTTAATCATACTTGGAAGTTTTGTTTTTTGGACTATTTTTTCTTTTATATTCGAAAAACTCACAAAGAAAACGGTGCTTCTTTTTGTCATAGCGGTTGGAACTTTTGGGTTGGCTTTAGCCTTCTCTGGAAATGATCTTGTTAACTTCATTGGTGTGCCAATGGCAGCATATCATTCATATGAAGCATGGGTTGCTGGAGGCATGGACCCTACAATGTCTATGGCAGTATTAGAAGAAAAAGTACCTGCAGAACCATTATTACTGTTCATTGCTGGAGGTATAATGGTATTAACTTTATGGTTTTCAAAAAAAGCTAAATCCGTTTCAGAAACCGAAATTAGTTTATCTCGACAAGGTGAAACTCATGAAAAATTTGAACCAAACAGACTCTCTAGAAGTGTTGTAAAAGGAACCACTCAACTTTCCAATTACTTTAGCGTAATTATACCAAAATCTATTCAAGAAAGTATAACTAAGAGCTTTTATAAGCCAGAATCTTTGTTGACAAAAGACCAAAGTATTGATGCCCCGGCTTTTGACATGATTCGAGCGTCGGTTAACCTGATGGTCGCTGGTGTATTAATCGCCATTGCTACGTCTATGAAATTACCTTTATCTACTACTTACGTTACTTTTATGGTAGCCATGGGAACATCGCTAGCAGATCGGGCTTGGGGAAGAGAAAGTGCCGTGTATCGCGTTGCTGGTGTTTTAAACGTTATTGGAGGATGGTTTGGTACTGCTGTTGGTGCTTTTATAGCTTCTGGTATTGTGGTTTTCTTGATTAATTGGAACCCAATGGTTATGACGCCTATCTTATTGCTTTTAACCGTTGTATTATTATATAGAAATTATAAATCCCATAAAAATAAAACAAGTAAAGTTCTTGAAGAAGATAGCTTATTAAAAGCAGAAAGCAGTTCAGTACAAGGTGTTATACATGAAAGTGCTAAGAACATTGCCAACGTTGTAAAACGTGGTAATAAGATATACTCAAATGCTATTAATGGGTTAGCAAAACAAGATTTATCTTCACTTAAAAAGAATCAAAAACAAATAGATAAATTATCATTAGAAGTAGATAGTTTAAGAGATAATATCTTCTATTTTATTAAAAACTTAGATGAATCCAGTATAGGTGCTAGTAATTTCTATATTAATATATTGGGCTATTTACAAGATATGACACAATCTTTAGAATACATTTCTAAAGTGAGCCATAAACATGTAAATAACAACCATAAAAAACTAAAATTTAGTCAGATTAAAGAATTAAAAGAAGTTGATGAACGTTTTGAAACACTTTTCAATAATACGAAGGCAGCTTTTGATTCTCGTTCCTTTGAAGGTATTGGAGAAATTTTGAGTACAAAACAAGAAATAGTTTCTTTAGTTTCAGATAAAATCCAGAAGCAAGTGAAACGCACAAGATCTGAAGAATCTAGTCCGAAAAACACCACCTTGTATTTTAGTGTGTTATTAGAAACCAAAGACTTGTTAATAGCTACCATGAATCTTTTAGAAGAGTATTATAATGCTCATGATGCATCCGTTAAACCAGCAACTATTGAAACTGATGCTGCTGCTGATGCTGAAAAAGGAGAAAAGGAAGAAGAATAAAAAATAAAAAGAGTCAATCATAAAAGTTTAAACCAGTTCTAAATAAAAAAGCTGCTTATAAAAAGCAGCTTTTAAATATTTTTATGATATAAATTATTGCCTTAAAATAAATGACAATTAGATACCTAAATCTTTTTTAACATCGTCAAGTAAGTTTTTACCATCTGCCAAAATAGTAACTCCAAGAGACGAATCTAAAACATAATCAAAACCTTGCGCCCTAGCTACTTTTAAAATAGCTGTTTTTGCTTTTTCTGAAATAGGTTTAATTAATTCCTCTTGCTTTTTTTGTAAATCTTGTTGCGCATCAGATTGAAATTGCTGAATACGTTGTTGTTTTTCTTGTAATTCAACAGCTCTTTTTTGATTTTCTTCTGCAGTTTTAGTATTTACCTCTGCCTCGTACTGTTTTACAGTATTTTGATATTCTGTACCCATAGCTTGAAAATCAGCTTGGTACGTTTTGCTTAAAGCTTCAAGCTCTGTTTGAGCAGCTTTCATTTCTGGCATGGCAGAAATTAATTCCTGGGTATTTATATGGGCAACTTTACTTTGTGCTTGAGTGAAACTTAAAGTTCCAATACATAATGCCGTTGCTAATAAAAGTGTTTTAAATTGTTTCATTTTTAAATAGTATTAGTGTGTTATAAATTATTAATTTTTGTTGTTTAAACTGTCTTTTGCCTTTTGGCGTTCTTCTAAAATTTTCTGTTTTCTTTCTTCTAATTCTTTTTTTCTAGCTTCTCTTTCAGCTAATTTTTTCTGTCTGTTTTCTTCTATTAATTGTGCTCTGGTTTTTGTTTCGGTTACGGCTTCTTTTTCTTCCGTCTCTTCAGTTTTATCTGAAGTAGTGTCATTGTTTTCAGTCGCTTTATTTCTTTCGTCAAGTTTAGCTTGTTTTGCTTTTTCCCTGTCGTCTATTATTTTTTGACGTCTTTCCTCAGCAGCTTTAACTTTAGCTTCTCTTGCAGCTAATTTTTCTTGTCTCGCTTTTTCAATAGCACTTTCGCGTTCGGCTTTCTTTTCCTCTAATGCTTTTTCACGGGCTTCCAATTCTAAATTTACTTCGGGTATTAAATCTTCTTTTTCAGCGGCTCTTCGTTCTGCTTTTGATTGTGCCTGGGTTCGTTTTGCTGTTCTAGTTATACTTCTTATTATTTGTTCGCTTAAATCAAATTGTTTCGCCGAATATAGCATAACGGCATCAGATGATTTATCAAAAATAAAATCATATTGTCTTCCTGCTGCCATATCTTGAACTGCTGCAAAAATTTGGTCTTGAATGGGCTGCATTAATTGTTTCTGTTGTATAAACAAATCGCCATTAGGTCCAAAACGCTTTTGCTGATAATCCAAAATCTCCTTTTCTTCAAAACTTATATCTTCTTCACGTTCATCGATAAGTTCTTTGGTTAAAAGTGCTTTTTCATTGCTTAAATCTTTTCGCTTTTGTTCAATAGCATCCAGCTTAGCTGCAATTTCATTCTTCCACTTATCAGCTTTGGCATCAAGTTGCGTTGTTGCTTCTTGATATTCCGGAACATTCTCTAAGATATATTCAGTGTCTATATAAGCTATACGCACACCACGTTGTGCATGTAAGGAAAGGCTTAGCATAAAAACTAATGTCAGTAAAAAAAGAACGTTATTTTTCATCTGTGTTTAATATTTTTAAATTCATTAATTAACAAATTCTAAAAACGACAGATGATTTTGTTTGCATTTCTGCCTCTTCATTGAATTGTATCTTCAAAATTAACGAAATTAAATCTTAAAAATTTTATTTGGTATTCAAATCATCAAAGTGTTATTAGAAAATATCGTGCCAAAATTAAAATTGTTGACCAATAATGAAATGTGTTTCCCAATTACCACTAGATCCTGGATCTCCCGGAATATCATCGAAACGACGTCCGAAATCAATGCCTAATAATCCAAAGGCAGGCATAAAAATACGTATACCCATACCTGCTGAACGTTGAATATTAAATGGATTAAAATCCCTAAAACTATTATTTGACGCTCCGCCTTCCAAAAAACCAAGCGCATAAATTTTAGCTGATGCCTTTAAAGTAATTGGATAACGCAGCTCTAAAGAAAACTTGTTATAAATAGTGCCACCATCTTGTTCGGATAAAGATTGATTTGGATAGCCACGTAATTGAATAATCTCTCTACCATCTAAGGCAAAATTACCTAAACCATCACCACCTAAAAAAAAACGCTCAAAAGGGATATCACCCCTATCATTATTGTAAGCACCTAAAAATCCAAATTCAACTTTAGGCCTTAGTACTAAATCTTTGGTTATTTGTGTGTACCACTCGCCTGAAAATTTTATTTTATAGAATTCTAACCACTTAAAACGTTCTTGATCTATTTTTGCTAAATCTGGGACAGTTTCTTGTCCAGGTTGTAAAGGTTGGTCACCACTGAAAACTCCTGGTTCACCTGGTTGACCAGCATTTGCGTTTATGTAGTTACCATTACTGTCCTTTGCTTGATAATCAAGATCATTTTCTAAATTACCATAATCAACATTATTAAACAATGAATAAGGTGGAGAGAATTTAGCGCTAACAGCAAAGTTAGAGCCACCTGTTGGATAAATGGGGTCTACACTCGTATTATTTCTGGTGAGACCAACGGTATAAGATAAGTTATTTGAAAACCCATCACCAAAGGTAAATAAACCGGTATTGTAATTGTTTAAATCGTAACGTTGATAGCTAATGGCTTGTGATAAGACAAAGAAATCATCGGGTACTGATAAGCGTTTTGCTAAACCAAAAGTAATACCCGTAATATTAAAACTTCTGCTTTTATCGGCATCTCTGGTTATGGGGTTATATAGGAACTGTTTGGTATGTGATATGGACGTTGAAAATTGTACGGGGCGTTTACCACCAAGCCAAGGCTCGGAAAATGAGAAACTATAGGTTTGAAAAAAACGGCTAGCTTGCAAACGTAAAGCTAGTTTTTGGCCATCACCCATCGGAATAGGTTTGTAAGCTTCTTTTTTAAAGATGTCTTTTATTGAAAAGTTATTAAAGGATAAACCTAAGGTACCAATAAAGCCACCACCACCATAACCACCTTGCAGTTCTATTTGGCTGGACCCGGTTTCTTTAACCGAGTATTCCATATCAATAGTGCCCTCAACAGGGTTAGGATTGTTAAAGTTTGGCGCAATTTCCTGGGCATCGAAAAAACCTAATTGCCCAAGTTCCCTTACGGTACGAACTACATTAGCTTTACTGTATAATTGCCCCGGTCGTGTTCGTATTTCTCTGTAAATTACGTGATCGTTGGTTTTATCATTACCAACCACGGAAACACTGTTAAAATATGCTGGTTTTCCTTCAGATATTCTAATTTCCATATCTATGACATTACCATCGGCACTGACTTCAACAGGATTGATACTAGAAAATAAGTAACCATTGTTTTGGTATTGATTTGAAATATCTTGAGCATCTGGTTTACTATCGTCTTGAATACGTTTTTGCAATAATATCCCGTTATAGGTGTCACCTTTATTTATTCTTAATAGCCTATTTAATTGCTGATCAGTATAAACCGTGTTACCAATAAAATTTATATTACCAAATGTGTATTTCTCGCCTTCATAAACATCTATGTTAAGCGATATGGTTTTATTATCATTATAAATAATGCTGTCCGATAATATACGTGCATCTCTGTAGCCATTTTCTTTATAAGTATCAATAATATGACCCAAATCTGCTTGATACGCAGAATCGATAAACTTTGAGCGTTTTAAAATTCTAAGACGATTAATCTTTTTTGTGCTTTTCATGGCTTTTCTAAGCTTTTTATCGCTTAAAACTTCATTGTTATCAAACACAATATCTTTAATTTTAACTTTCTGACCCTTATCAATATTAAGTACCATATTAACTCTAGCGGTTTCAATGGAGTCCTTAACCTCAATGGTGTTTATATGTACTTTAGTGTTTAAAAAGCCTTGATTTTTGTATTTCTTTTCTAGGAAGTTTTTTGTAGTTGTAATCAGGTTTTCGGTAACTTTTGTTCCCGTTTTTAACTTATTGTCATTTATAATGCTTTCTATTTTAGACTTTTTTACGCCATTGATTTTTAATTCATTTAATTTTGGTAAATCTGAAAGGCGGATTTCCAAAAAGGCAACATCACCTTCAATTTTGGTAATATAAATTTCAATATCACTAAATAGATTTGATTTCCATAATTTTTTAATAGCATCGCTTATGTCTTCTCCAGGAATCATCATTTCTTTTCCTTTACTTAATCCAGAATAAGCAACTATGGTTTGTTCACTAAAACTTGTATTTCCAGAAACAGTAATTTCTCCTAGCGTATATTTTTTACCGTTACTATATTTTAAATCTTGTGCTTGAATATTAAAACCAACAGCTAAAAGTAAGATTACTATAAAGTGCTTTATATATTTTAAAGACAATGTATTAATTAAGTTGATCACTTGTTTTCCCAAATCGTCGTTCTCTTTTTTGATATTCAATAATAGCTTCATACAAATGTTGCTTTGTAAAATCTGGCCATAATACACTCGTAAAATATAATTCGGCATATGCAATTTGCCAGAGCAAAAAGTTACTTATTCGTTGTTCCCCACTTGTTCTAATAAGCAAATCTACATCTGGTAAATTTTGCGTGTAAAGATGCTCATTAATAATCGATTCATCAATTTTTTCGGGCGAAATTATATTATTTTTAACTTTAATGCTAATCTCTTTAACAGTATTTAGTATTTCTTCTCTCGAACCATAACTTAAAGCTAAGGTTAAAGTCATCCTATTATTGTTTTTTGTGTTTTCAATAACTTCATACAGCTCTTTGTGAACTTTTTTAGGTAGTGTGTTTAAATTACCAATAGCAGAAAGCCTTATGTTGTTTTTTTGAAGTGTTTGGATTTCTTTTTTTAATGAGGAAACCAGAAGTCTCATAAGTGTTTGGACTTCTAGTTTTGGTCTATTCCAGTTTTCTGTAGAAAAGGCATAGAGGGTTAAGTTTTTAACACCAAGTTCTGCACTGGCTTCAACAACTTCACGAACTGATTTGGTGCCATTTTCATGACCGAAAGCACGCACCATACCTTGTTTTTTAGCCCAACGCCCATTGCCATCCATTATAATGGCAATATGTTCGGGTAATTTTGTAGTTATAATGCTTTCTTTTAAATCCATTTTAATTTACGCAATAGCAGGGGTTTTCTCCAAAGGTATAAGTTAATGTAATTCCTGAAAAAACATACCAGTCATTATTATTAATATTACCAAATCTATATTGTTGAAGTGACGCTGTATCTGGAATACTTCCATCCAACTCATCTGAAAAGGTATAACGTGCACCAACTTCAATTCCTAAAATTAAATTGCCTAAAAAATTAGTTTTAAAACCTAATGCCATTGGTATGCCGTAAGCCCAACTTGAATTGTTTTCTGGTGTTTGAATGCCATTTAAAAAATAGTAATTATCATGTTTTGCTACACTAATTCCTGTGTATATGTATGGTGTTCCTATTTTTTCACCAGCATGAAGGTCAAAATCCATAAACGTGAATTCTATACCAGCAGCAATCTCTAGTAAATTAGAATCAAAATTATAATCTCTTTGTACCCGTCTTGGGTCGTCTGATTGATTGTCTTTGGCTTTTAAATCAGAATATATTAAGGATGCCCTCCATGAATGTCTAGGGCTTGCGTTCCATTTATATATCAACCCTAATGTAGGGCTATTTGGTGAAATATAATTGGTAGCACCAACATCCCCTATAAAATTATTGCCACCAGCAAAAATGCCTATTTCATTAATTTGGGAATGGCTTAATTGTAGCGTTAAAATGCTTAATATCAATATGGTTAAATGCCTCATAAATATTCAAAAGTTTGCAAATATAATAAATAAGATGAGCCCATTATAATTTGAGCCAAATAGTATGAGTTTAAAACAGTATTTCTATTAAATTATTGTTTAATTACGGTTATCCTCGCCCCAAAGTAGTTTTTTACGAAGCGTAACCAAAAAGCTTTCGTTTAAAAGGTCTATCATTTTAATTTTAAAATCGGCTTTTCTAATTTTGATAATAGTACCATTATCAAGCGTGGCAATTCTTGAATCTAAGGACACTAAATGTTGCTCTTCCCGTCCATCAACTTTTAATTGTATTTCGGTCGAATCCGGAATCACTAATGGGCGAGCACTTAAATTGTGTGGCGCAATAGGTGTTAAAACAAAACTATTTGTGCCAGGTGTTATTACAGGGCCTCCACAACTTAATGAGTAACCCGTTGAGCCTGTTGGCGTTGAAACAATTAAGCCATCACTCCAGTAAGATGTTAGATACTCACCATTTAAATAAGTTTCAACGGTAATCATGGAAGTGGTGTTTTTTCTGCTTACCGCAATTTCATTTAAAGCAAAATTTAATGAGGTAATATCTTTGTTTACTGGCGATGTTTCTACAGACAATAAACTGCGTTCTGAAATTCTATATTTACCATCAATAATATTTTGAATGGCATTTTCTATTTCATTCACTTGAATAGTTGCTAAAAACCCCAATCGACCTGTATTGATACCTATAATAGGAATATCAAAATCTTTCACAAAAGTAATGGCTCTTAAAATAGTGCCATCGCCACCAACACTAACCAATAAATCAAAGGATTTATCTAAAGTATCAAAGGTTTTAAATGAGGAATAGTCTTTTTGATTTTGTGATTCGCTTTTAATGAGGTTGGAGAATTCGGTTTCAATATAAGCTTCAATATCTTTTTTTAAAAGGTAATTAAAAAGGGTTTCAACCGAAGTTGTGGTAGTTTTATTGTAAAATCGTCCAAAAACAGCAACCTTCATCATTTACATATTTAGATATTTATTCAAATAATCTGAACGTTCTTTCAAACTTTCAAGGTAGCCGTCTTCCTCATGCCCAGAAATGATATTGTAACTATATCTTCGGAAGGTTTGTATGATTTCATTAAGTCCAGTATTACCAATTTTTAATGTTAACTGAACCAAATCTGTATTCATTTTTGAAATAAAAGCCCCTAAAAGCTTGCCATCGTTAGATTCTACTATTTGGCTAATTTCACTAAAGGAATAATCATTTATACCTTTTTCCACAACCAAAATGCCACCGGCTTCAGAGAAAAACGGCGATTCGCTAAATAAACTAATAATATCATTAAGTTCGAAATAGCCTAAATATTTGTTTTCAGCATTTAAAACAGGCATAATATTAGCAGAATTTACAGCAAATGCTTCTAAAACATCAAGCCATAAGGTAGTATCGCGAACAAAAAAAGCTTCAAGGGAATAAAGGTATTCGCTTAAAGGTTTATCACCATCAAAACAATGTGCATCAGTTTCAGAAAAAGAACCTAAAAACACGCCAGCTTCATTTTGAACGGGGATATGCGAATAGGTTAACTGGTTAAATAACAATTGTAAATCACTTATTTTACTATCGCTATTTAAAGGTTTCACATCGTTAATAAGGTATTCTAAAAGCTTCATTATTTCGTTTTATTACGTATGCAAATTAATCAAAAAAATAGTAAATAAGCCTTTACTACTTTGTATTTTTGTCTTTTTAAAAATAACAGATGACAAAGTTAAGTGTAAACATTAACAAGATTGCAACATTAAGAAATTCTAGAGGGGGCGATTTACCAAATGTTGTACAGTTTGCAAAAGATGTGCAACGTTTTGGGGCACAGGGTGTAACTATCCATCCCAGGCCAGATGAAAGGCATATACGCTACCAGGATGCTCGCGATTTAAAACCTGAAGTTTATACCGAATTTAATATTGAAGGCAATCCTGTGGAGTCGTTTTTAAAATTGGTGCTTGATGTAAAACCAACACAGGTGACTTTAGTACCCGATGCGGTTGATGCGATAACGAGCAATGCAGGTTGGGATACTATTAAACACAAAGACTTTTTAGTTGATGTTATTAAGGAGTTTCAAAATAATGGCATTAGAACCTCTATTTTTGTCAATCCTGTTTTAAAACAAATAGAAGGAGCTAAAGCTACGGGGACTGATAGAATTGAATTATACACCGAAGCCTTTGCACATCAATATAGTTTAGGAAATAATGATGCTATTATACCCTATGCTGAAAGTGCTGAACTTGCTAATAAATTAAATTTAGGTATTAACGCAGGACATGATTTATCACTTGATAATATTAAGTTTTTCAAAGACCATATCCCAAGTTTATTAGAGGTTTCCATTGGGCATGCATTAATATCTGAAAGTTTATATTTAGGCGTAGAGAATGTTATTCAAATGTATTTACATAAATTAAAATAGTTTGCAGTAATCAGTTGCAGTTTTCAGTTACATTTAGTTAAATTAGGCTTTTAAGTTAAACATAGAATCACATAACAGTTTCCTTCCTTCGGAGGATTGAGAATCAATAATTACAGTATCAATTCAATTAACAAGAGTAAGAAAATAAGAGAAGAGTAATCACATAACAGTTTCCCTCCTTCGGAGGGATTAAGGGAGGAAAAAATCATGATACTACACTCAAACATATTAGGAGAAGGAAAACCATTTGTAATTCTGCATGGTTTTTTGGGAATGAATGATAACTGGAAAACTTTGGGAAATCAATTTAGTGAGCAAGGGTTTCAGGTGCATTTGGTTGACCAACGAAATCACGGACATAGTTTTTGGAGTGATACGTTTAATTATGAAGCTCTAGCTGAAGATTTAAAACAGTATTGTGAAGCGCATCATTTGGAAGATATAATTTTGCTGGGGCATTCTATGGGTGGAAAAACAGCTATGCTATTTGCTACCGAATATCCTGAATTTGTTTCAAAATTAATTGTTGCGGATATTTCCCCGCGTTTTTATCCCATTCATCATGATGGTATTTTAGACGGATTAAGCGCCTTAAATTTTGATGAATTGAAAAGCAGAGGTGAGGCCGATACCCTTTTAAGTAAGTATGTTAGCGATTTTGGAACACGTCAATTTTTACTTAAAAACCTATATTGGGTTGAAAAAGGGCAATTGGGATTGCGAATGAATTTGGAAGTTTTAAAAAATGAAGTTGCCGAAGTGGGTGAAGCACTTCCATCGTATTCTATTTTCCAAAAAGACACCTTATTTATTAGAGGAGACCGCTCTGAATATATTGGTGTTGGTGATGAAGCCATAATTTCCAATCATTTTCCAAAAGCAAAAATCGAAACTATTTCTAATGCTGGACATTGGCTACATGCTGAAAACCCAGAAGATTTTTTTGAAGCTGTAATTAATTTTGTAAATTCATAAATAAAATATAGAATCATGAATATAATTTTAAGATTATTAATAAACGCTTTAGCTGTATTTATTTTAGCTTATGTTTTAACAGGCGTAAATGTTGATGGCTATTTGTCGGCCATACTAGTAGCCGTAGTTTTATCCATTCTAAATCTATTTGTAAAGCCTATTTTGGTTATTTTTACTTTGCCAGCTACTATTTTAACGCTGGGCTTGTTCCTTTTGGTAATTAACGCTGTAATCATTTTGTTAGCTGATAAATTAATTGATGGTTTTTCAGTAGCCAATTTTTGGTGGGCATTACTTTTCAGTGTATTGCTTTCTATACTTCAATCCATACTATATTCACTTTTAAAAGAAGACAAAAGATAGCTTAAAAACCAAGCAATTAAAAACTTTGTTGGGATGTAAAAATATATTACTTTTGCATCCCAATTTTGGTGGCAAAAAACGCTACGAGGATTTGCCTCGGAGTTTCCGCTGAAATTGTCATTCTCGCAAAGGCGGGAATCTTAAATTAGGCTTAAAAACCGTTTGTTAAATAGCCCTAAAGGGTTTTATATCATTACAATGAATATTACAAGAGAAAACGTTGACGCATTAAATGCTGTAGTAAAAGTAGATATCGCTAAAGAGGATTACAGCGCTAAAGTGGAGAAAATCTTAACAGATTACCGCAAAACAGCAAATATTCCTGGTTTTAGAAAAGGGCATGTACCCATGGGTATGGTGAAAAAGCAATACGGAAAAGCGGTTTTAGTGGATGAAGTAAACAAGCTTTTGCAAGACGCCTTAAATAAATATTTAACAGAAGAGAAGTTGGATGTTCTTGGGCAACCATTACCAAAAACACAAGATGAAATTGATTGGGATGCTGATAAATTTTCTTTTGAATTTGAACTGGGCTTAGCACCAGAATTTGAAGTGAACTTAAAAAGCAAAAAAGCCATTACCCAATATCATATTGTTGCGGACAAAAAAATGATTGATGAGCAAATTGAACGTATTCAAAAACAATACGGGAAATTAGTATCTCAAGATACGGTTGAAAAAGACAGCGAGATTACCGGGACTTTTGTTAATGAAGAAAAAGAGATTGATAATAAAGTCACTTTAACTTTAGATAAATTTAAAGGAAAAGCTACCGCTAAACAATTTATAGGGGCTAAAGTTGGTGATGTTATTGTTTTAAAAACTAAAGGTTTATACGATGACGATCATGAATTAATGCATGCTTTAAAATTAGAACATGACGCTATACATGGATTGGATATTGAAGTGTCTTTTACTATTTCTGAAATTAATGAAAGAGTATTAGCGGATTTAGACCAAGATTTATTTGATAAATTATTCGGAAAAGATGTTGTAAAAACAGTTACGGAATTAAGAGCAAAAATAAAGGAAGATGCAGAAAAGCAATTTGTTCAACAAGCAGATCAAAAACTTTTAAATGATGTTACTGAGCATTTGGTTGAAAACACAAAATTTGATTTACCGGCAGAATTCCTTACAAAATGGATGCAAACTGCAGGTGAGCAGGAAATGGATTTGGATCAGGCTAAAGATGAATATGAAAAGTCTGAAAAGAGTTTACGTTACCAATTGATTGAAGGCAAATTAATTGAGGATAATGATGTTAAAGTAACCATGGATGATATTAAAAATCATTCAAGGGAAATGATTAGAACGCAAATGGCCCAGTTTGGTCAAATGAATCCTACTGATAAAGAATTGGATGATATTGCGGCACGTGTATTGTCAAACCAAGATGAAGCACGTCGTATTTCCGAACAATTAGTAAGTCAAAAATTGCTTCAAGTTTATAAAGAAAAGGCAAATCTTAAAGTAAAAGAGTTAAGCTATGAAAACTTTGTTAAAGAAGTTTATGGTGACAAATAAGTAAAGAATAATTCCTTATATTTAGGCGTTTAAATCTCCAGATTTAAACGCTTTTTTATTCAAAAGAAATCTCTTAAAACAGATTTTTAACCCATCTTGATGTAAGTCAGGAGTTTAATCAAAATAATTACAATAAAATACTATGGATTACGCAAAGGAATTTGAGAAATTCGCGATAAAAGATCAAGGCATAAGCAGTACATATTACAATAAAATTATCAGTAGTATGTACCCCACTAATTTAACTCCAAATATTATTGAAGAGCGCCAAATGAATGTTGTTGCAATGGATGTGTTTTCTCGTTTAATGATGGACCGAATAATTTTCTTAGGTCAGGGCATAAATGATCAGGTAGCAAATATTATACAAGCACAATTATTGTTTTTAGAAAGTACTGATGCTTCAAAAGATATTCAAATTTATATCAATTCGCCGGGAGGGAGTGTTTATGCAGGTTTAGGTATTTATGATACCATGCAGTTTATAAAACCAGATGTAGCAACTATTTGTACAGGAATGGCGGCATCCATGGGTGCTGTATTGTTGTGTGCTGGGGCAAAAGGTAAACGTAGTGGTTTAACACACTCTCGCGTAATGATTCACCAACCACTTGGTGGTGCACAAGGGCAAGCAAGTGATATTGAAATTACAGCCAGAGAGATTTTAATTTTAAAAGAGGAATTATATAAAATAATAAGTAAGCATTCAGGGCAAGATTACGACAAAGTATATGAAGATAGCGACCGTGATTATTGGATGAAAGCCGATAAGGCCAAGGAATACGGTATGATTGACGAGATTTTAGCACGTAATTAAATAAAAATTCGTAATTTTATAGAATTGTTATAGAGGGATTTATAATGATTTACTCCCAAAATAGATAAGATTAATGGCAAAAGAAGAACTGGAATGTTCGTTTTGTGGTAGAAAAAAACCTGAAACGAACTTATTAATAGCTGGATTAGATGCGCATATATGTGACAGATGCATTGAGCAAGCGCATGGCATTGTTTTAGAAGAATCCAAACAAAGCGATAGCAGCGATTTATCTGCTGAACTAAAGCTACGCAAGCCACAACAAATTAAGGGATTTCTTGACGAGTATATAATTGGGCAAGACATGACTAAAAAAGTAATGTCCGTGGCTGTTTATAACCATTACAAGCGTTTACTTCAACCCGCTTCAAATGATGATATTGATATTCAAAAAAGTAATATCATTATGGTGGGACAAACAGGAACAGGTAAAACCTTAATGGCTAAAACCATTGCAAGAATGTTAAACGTACCTTTAGCAATTGTAGATGCTACCGTTTTAACAGAAGCCGGTTATGTTGGTGAAGATGTAGAAAGTATTTTAACACGACTTTTGCAGGCTGCCGATTACAATTTAGAAAAAGCAGAAAAGGGTATTGTTTTTATAGATGAAATAGATAAGATTGCCAGAAAAAGTGATAACCCATCTATTACAAGGGATGTTTCCGGTGAAGGTGTTCAACAGGCTTTATTAAAACTTTTAGAGGGTACTGTTGTTAATGTGCCACCAAAAGGAGGGCGTAAACATCCAGATCAAAAATTCATAGAAGTCAATACTGAAAATATTTTGTTTATAGCTGGAGGTGCTTTTGATGGTATCGATCGTGTTATTTCAAAACGCTTAAATATGCAAGCCGTTGGTTACAGTGCTTCAATATCTGATGATGTAGTAGATCAAGATAATTTACTTCAATATATTATTCCGAAAGATTTAAAAGATTTTGGATTAATCCCAGAAATCATTGGTAGACTTCCCGTGCTTACCTACATGGATCCGTTAGATGCTAAAACGCTAAGAGCAATTCTTACCGAACCTAAAAATGCCATTATCAAACAGTACAAAAAGCTGTTTTCTATGGATGATATAGATTTTACAATATCTGATGGTGCTTTGGATTTTATTGTAGGTAAAGCTATTGAATACAAATTAGGTGCTAGAGGTTTGCGTTCACTTTGTGAGGAAATTTTAACTGATGCCATGTTTGAATTACCAAGTAGTGATGAGAAAAAACTGAATGTTAATAAGCTTTACGCTGAAGAGAAATTAACGAAAACAACTTTAAAGAAACTTAAGGCAGTTTCGTAAACACATAAATTACACATAAAAAAACCACGCTAATTAGCGTGGTTTTTTATTTTATGGATGTTAATTAATAAAGTACACTATGGATAAAATTTATCTTAAGAAGTAAATATTTCATAAGGGATGAGAGTAATATTTAACGTAATTTATTTCATTCTGAGTTAAAAATATACTTTATAAAATGGCACGCAAAGGATTTTTTTTCCTTTTAGATGATTAGACGAAATACTCGTTTAAAAACTTTTAATGACACCCTTCATCGAAACTTGTAAGTTTTCATCACCATAATTATTTTTCAATCAATTACAGATTTAGTTTTTGCAATACGTTTAGATTATATCTATTTTTCACAATACCTATTTCATCTTCTGTCTTAGCTATTTCGATCGGGTAGTTGGTAATTCTAAGGCTGTATGAAGTTTCTTAAGTTTTGACAGAAAAAATTTAAGAATTCAAAACAAGCAAGTCATCCATATAATCTCGTGTGTTAGAAAGCCTGGGTATTTTATGTTGTCCTCCTAGTTTGTTGTTTTGTTTTAACCAATCATAAAATAAATGTTCACGCGCAATATTAATTTTCGGTTTGTTTAAAGTCAGGTTGTTATAACGTTTTGCTTCGTAATCAGAGTTTAAAGCTTTTAACGCATTATCGAACAATTCATTAAAATAATTTTGATCTTTTGGAGGGGTTTTAAACTCAATTAACCATTCATGAGCGCCTTTTTCTTTGCCTTCCATAAAAATAGGTGCAGCCGTGAAATCTTTAATTTCAGCTTTGGTGCGTTTGCACACTTTTTTTAAAGCGTCTTCGGCATTTTCAATAATTAGTTCTTCACCAAAAACATTAATGTGATGCTTTGTTCTTCCAGAAACTTTTATCCGGTATGGGCTTAAAGATGTAAATCTGATGGTGTCGCCTATTTTATAACGCCACAATCCAGCATTTGTAGTAATGATGACAGCATAATTTACATTCAACTTGACTTCACTTAAAGGAATAGCTTTTTCTTCAGAAGTAGCATAAATAGTCATGGGGATGAACTCATAAAAAATACCGTAGTCCAGCATTAAAAGTAACTCACTCGAATTATTTTGATCCTGAATAGCGAAGAAACCTTCAGAGGCGTTATAAATTTCGTAATATTTAAACTGTGTATTTGGGAGTATTTTTTTGTATTGGTCTTTATAAGGTGTGAAGCTAACACCGCCATGAAAATAGACTTCTAAATTTGGCCATATATCGTGCAAATTATTTTTACCGGTAGTTTCCAAAACATTATTAAGTAACACAAGCATCCATGATGGGACACCAGCTAAACTGGTTACGTTTTCATTTATGGTTTCATCAACAATGGCTTGCATTTTATGTTCCCAATCGCTCATCAGCGATACTTTATTACTAGGGGTGCTACTAAATTCTGCCCAAAAGGGCATATTATCAATTAGAATAGCCGATAAGTCCCCGTAAATTGTTCCGTTTTCCTTATACAATTCTTTGCTGCCACCCAACCGCAAACTTTTACCAGTAAATAATTGAGAATCTTCATTGTTATTTAAATACATACAAAGCAAATCCTTGCTTGCAGCATAATGGCAATCTTCTAATGATTCTGGGCTAACAGGAATAAATTTGCTTTTAGCACGGGTTGTCCCGCTAGATTTTGCAAACCATTTTATTGGTGTGGGCCAAAAAATATTGTTTTCGCCACTTCGGGCACGTTGGATATCATCCATCCAAACGTCATAATTGTTTATTGGGATACGTTCAGCAAACGTTTTGTAATTTTTAATGGAAGCAAAATTGTATGTTTTACCAAACTCGGTATTTTTAGCAAAATCCAAAAGGCTTAAAAGCAACTCGTTTTGTACTTCATTAGGGTATTTTAAAAACAATTCAATTTGATGAAACCGTTTTTTTAAAAACCAAGAAGCAATAGAATTTACTAAAGGTATTGGCATATTTATTTTATCTTTAAGATCTTAAAAGTAAGATATTTTTTTATGAACTACCAAGGTGTTTTAACAAAAATGGTAACCGAGTTTTCGCAACCCATTCAGTATTATTTAGTATTTGAAAACGATTTTATAAATATGAATCAGTTGCTGAATAAAAATATAAGCATTCAATTTGTAAAATACCAGTGTTTAAACTGTGGTTTGGATAAACCTATTTACAGACAGGGTTTTTGCAAAAGCTGTTTTTTTGACATTCCGCAAGCAGCAGATTGGATTATGCGCCCTGAATTGAGTACCGCGCATTTAGATAAAGAAGATCGTGATTTGGAATACGAAAAGAAAGTACAACTTCAACCTCACATCGTGTATTTAGCTAATTCTAGTAATGTAAAAGTTGGCGTAACACGAAAAACTCAAGTGCCAACACGATGGATAGACCAGGGGGCTCATGAAGCCATTGAAATTGTTGAAGTGCCAAATAGATATTTAGCAGGCATTACCGAAGTAGCATTGAAAGACCATGTTGGCGATAAAACCAATTGGCGGACGATGCTTAAAAATGATATTCAGGATGAGGATTTAGTGCAGTGGCGTGAAAAACTGAAGCCATATATTCCAGATGAAGCTGCAGCCTATTTTATTGCCAGTAATACAGAAACTAATTTAGAATTCCCAGTATATAAATACCCTGAAAAACCCAAGAGTTTAAATATTAAAAAAGAACAGCAATACTCAGGAAAATTAGTTGGTATTAAAGGGCAATACTTAATTTTTGAAGATGAAACCGTTTTTAATATTCGTGCTAATGAAGGTTTGGTAGTTTCTATTAGTTTATAAGAAAATAAATACAGACTCTTTTAGGTAATATTACAAAAACTTTATCTTTACAGAATAACAGTGACAAAAAACTTACCATATCCTGATATATTTATGGGATGTGAGTGATAAAAGTTACTATATAATACGCTGTGTGCAATCTGAGAAAAATTTTGCTTTTATACCAATTTTTGGTATATTTGCTAAAATTAGTAATCCAATGAACAAAAACACATCAATATCACTCGGAAATTATTTTGACCAATTCGTTCAAAGCCGAATAAGTGAAGGAAGGTTTAAAAACGTTAGTGAAGTAATTCGTGCTGGATTGAGACTTTTAGAGGAAGAAGAAAGTAAAGTAATTGCTTTGAAAACCGCAATACAAGAAGGAATTGACAGCGGAATAGCTCATGATTTTGACCCAAAAAAGCATCTTGAATCTCTAAAAGCGAAAAAGCACTCGAATGGCTGAATATAAGTTGACGAACAAAGCTGTTGAGGATTTATCGAAGATTTGGGATTATACCTTTGAGGTTTGGTCGGAAAAACAAGCTGACAAATATTACGATGGACTAATTTCTAATTGTCAAGAAATTGCAGAAAATCCAGATTTAGGAAAGAACTACGAAGGAATATCAAAGCAACTTCTCGGAATTAAGGCAAATCGACATATAATTTTTTACAGAACTCTGAATGAAAATTATGTTGAGATAACAAGAATATTGCACGAAAGGATGGACTTAAAGAAAAGAATAGCGGAATAAAAAACTGCACACAACAAAGACGTGTATAATTCATTGCTAGTACTCGCCTACTTACGAATCCCGAAGCGAGACTCTCGGATTTTCTATTCGGTTTTTATTTGCTAAATTACGTGCTTAAACACCGCAACAAACCATATAACACGTTGTGGGTAATTTAACGCAACCTAACGAGATAAATATCATCTAAAGAATAAAACAATACTATGAAAACTAGATTTCACTTCTCACTATTATTCTTATTCACACTATTTCTTACATCTTGTGAAGACACATTTGAACCTAGTGGAATCGAAACAAGAGTTTTTGGTCGAATGTATGATACTCAAAATCAATTGCCACTAACTAACCATAAATTAAGAATTGGTGAATCTAACTTAATACCAGGTTTTGGTCCAGCACCAAACATTGACTTTATACAATATATAGACTCTACAACCACCGATTCAGAAGGATATTTTGACTTTGTTTTTAAAACAAGTGGTCTGGGAGATATATATCAACTAGAAGTCGACTATAATTATGACAATTACTTTGGATTAACTGATGAAAACGTCTTTGGGTTAAATCAAGAATATCGTACCGAATTAGAAGATTTAGGAGAAGATAAAGAATTAAATTTCGAGGTTTTGTTTTTTTTCCCTGTAAACCTAAAAATCACTCTCAATTCTGATGTTCAGTTTTTACCCATTAGGATTCGTCAACCTTACAGCCGAGTTACAGATAATTTGACTGAAACTGGAGTTGAAATCAATCGTATTTATTATATTGATAAGAATTCGAATTGGCAAATATTACTAACAAGAAATACATCAGATGGACAAAGACAAAGAGTAGTAATTGATATGCCAGCAACTAATAATACTGGCTTGTCCGAATTTGAATTTAATATCAATGATGACGATTTTGAAAACTATTAAAAAAACTACCCACAACATGCGCATATAACAAATAATCCAACGTTCCGTAGATTACGATAGCATACAATTATAAAAATAAAACTAGTATTTAACCTTTTTGTTCTGCGTTAGCAATTACTGTATTATCCTTTTTTTTAGATGCGAAAAATAGATTTAGTGAAATGAGCGACCCAATAGGGGTATAAATGCCAAAAAAAAAACCATTAACAACAATGTTGAAAATGGGTTTTATAATTCGGAAAGAGCACTAAAGATTAAATATCTTCTTGATCTCTCATATTTTGAATGTATTCTGCTTTTTGAATCTCGCGACGTCTTTTAACAGATGGTTTTGTGAAAAACTGGTTATCTCTTAAATTTTGCATCACTTTAATATTTCTGTGTTTACGTTTGTAACGTTTTAAGGCGCGTTCTATATTCTCGCCATCTTTCACAATAATCTTTAACATAGGTTGAATTTAATAATTAATTTTTTTTTAAAGGTTTATCCTAGATAGGTTTTTAATACTCTACTTTTTGATGTATGTCTTAATCTTCTAATAGCTTTTTCTTTTATTTGTCTCACACGCTCACGTGTTAATTCAAAAACTTCACTTATTTCTACTAAGCTCATAGGTGTGCTATTTCCTAATCCGTAATAACTTTTTATTACAGCACTTTCCCTATCGCCTAAAGTACTTAACGCTCTGTCAATTTCAACACTTAACGATTCTGTCATCAAAGCTTTATCAGCTTTTGGTGATTCTACAGAAGACATCACATCATATAAATTTGATGTTTCGCCTTCTTTAAGTGGCGCATCCATGGATACATGGCGTCCTGAAACTTTCATGGATTGTTTTACATTCTTCACAGAAATGTCTAGTCTATTAGCGATTTCTTCAGGAACTGGAGGACGTTCATATTCTTGTTCTAATGAAGAATATGCCTTATTAATTTTGTTAATAGCTCCAATTTTGTTCAAAGGTAATCTAACTATTCGAGATTGTTCAGCTAAAGCAGATAAAATTGCTTGTCTGATCCACCAAACGGCATAAGATATAAATTTAAAACCTCTTGTTTCATCAAAACGTTTGGCCGCTTTAACCAATCCAGCATTGCCTTCATTTATTAAATCTGGTAGTGATAAGCCTTGATTTTGATATTGTTTTGAAACGGAAACCACAAAACGTAGATTTGCTGTGGTAAGTGTGTCTAAGGCTTTTTGATCCCCTTGTCTTATACGTTGCGCTAATTCAACTTCTTCTTCAGCAGTTATTAATGGTATTTTACTAATGTCTTGTAGGTATTTGTCAAGCGATTTAGATTCTCTGTTTGTTACTTGTTTCGTAATTTTTAATTGGCGCATATATTATAAGGAGTTTTTAAATATTAAACATCCTTACAATGTAACCGAAAAAACAAAAAAACCTAATTTTTAGGTGTTTTTATTCATAAAATAACCGAAATAGCGTAAAATTTAGTATTTTTTTATGATTTCGGGCTAATATTTGTCTTTTTTAAATCAATTTTGTTTTGTGGTGTCTTGAACTTTCTCTTTTTTCTTTCCACCTAATAAACCGCCCAACGCATTTTTAACGGCGTCTTTTGTCGAGGTATTTGTTTGTGTAGAATCTGTTTGTGTTTTATTCCCGCCAATAATGCTACCTAAAACATCTTTTACCGTATTATTTTGCTCATTTTTTATGGAGTCGGTTTTAGTTTTGTTGCCTCCAATAATATCTCCAAGCATACCTTTTACTTTGTCCTTACCTTGATTTAAAAGCTTTTGTTTTTCAATCTCAACAAGTTGTTTGGTTAAATTACTTACACCACTGGTAAAATCGGTTTTTATATTAGGACTTGTTAATGTACCACCAATATTTGCTGTTACAGGAATGGTAATATTTTTAGCTTCTTCAGTATCAATTTTACCTATTAAACGGTTTATGTCACTACCTAAATATTTTGCTGGAACATTAAAAACGGCACTGTAATCTAAGGTTTTATCGAAACCGTGAGATCCAGAAAAGGTAATCGCAATATCTTCATATTTTAAATCAAAAGGTTTTACACTTACTTTTCCGTTTGCAAAGGTTAAGCTTGTTTTTAAATCTTTTAAATTCAATTTACTAAAATCAATAAAACTCAAAGCGCCTTCTAGTTTATTAAATAATTCACCCTTATTGGCATTGACTTGAGTGGTTAAAAGTTCGGCTAAAGCGTTACCTGACACTGTACTTAAGTCTGGTGAAAATTCGTTATCCAATTCGCCTGAAAGATTAAGTGTTGTGTTGAACTTTCCCTGCAATAATTTAGCAATAGGCGCTAAGTTTTGGAGTAATTCTAAATCCTTAAACGATTTTGCAATATCAAATCCATCAGCACCTAAGTTTAAATTGAACGTTGGTTTTTCGTTTTTTGTTGAAATATCACCAGAAACAGACAAGGCACCATCAAATATACTAGACTTCATATTTTGAAGTGCTACTTGCTGGTTTCTTATATATAAGGTTCCTGAAACAGCTTTCAAATTTAAATTATCATAAACCACGGTTTTAGCATTCGCATTTATTTCGCATTCAAGGAAAGCAGGAATTTTTAATGATTCTTCATCCGTTGTTGTTTTGTTATCTGTTGAAGTTTTTTCGTCTGCCGTCATAAAATCACTGACTTTAAACAGATTTGAGTTTACATTAAAGCTTCCTTTAAGGGTGTTATCACTTAATAAGAAACCAAGTAAATTATTTATGGTTCCTGTGGCATTCAAATCGCTATCACCAGTTTTTGCCTTAAAAGTATTTAATGAAACCGTTCCAGGGTTAAACGTTATTTGTGCTTCAGAAATATGAACAGGGTTTATAATATCTTCAGAAGAAAACACAAAATCGGTAATACTCGCAGAGCCATTATTTTTAATACGTTCATAAGCATTGGTTTCAATCGCATCCATATCAAAAGATGTATTTAATTTCCCTTTTAAAATGCCGCTCAACGTATTTTCTAATTCAATAGGATATACTTTTGTAATGTTACCTAAATTTAGAACACCATCAATATGGGCATTAACCAACATATTTTTTGTGATGTTTTTTAAAGTAGCCGAAGATTTAAAAACATCATCATCAACCTTAAAATTAAGGGTTTTAATATCAATATAAGTGTCATCAGCTTTACCTGTTGTATTTTTTATTTCGGTATTTATGGTGATGTTATTTACACGTTTTGGTAAATCTGGATATTTAAACGAGGCGTTATTTGAGGTAATGTTAATATCTAAATTCGGAATGGTTTCATCGGTTACCATACCTTTAATAATACCTTTTACTTTAAAATCGCCTGTAGTTTGTACGTCTTCAATATTTTTAGAATATTCCTCTGGAATGACGGCTAGGAAATTTTTAAAATCAGATTCAGGGTTTTCAAAAGTGATGTCAATCTCTTGTCCGTTTTCCAACAGTTGTACATAGCCTTGAAACTCTAAAGGTAATTGATTAATAAAACCTTTATTATCTTTAAACGTGTATTTACTGTTGTTTAAATCTAAACCAATTAGCGCATCTAATTTTACAGGATTATTGTTTAAATAATTTGTGCTATCGATACTTATGCTCACATTCGCTTCACTTTTTGTATTTAATTCGGACGCTTCCGCGGAAAATATACCGTGCCCTTCATGGTTAAGCTCAGTTACGTAAATTGTAGTGTTTGAAACTTCATCCAAATATGTTAAAGCACTTTTATTTATTTTATAATCTTCTAAACTGAAAGAGAAATTATTAGTTTCAGTTTCAGCGGAAGCGTTATTATCTTCTTTTGCAATATCGTAATTATTGTTTCCGAATTTATCGGTTTTTAACGTTAACAGTGCTTCATCAATGTTTATGGAATTTATAACAATGGGGCCTTCATCAGCTTTTTTGAATAATTCCTTAACCGACATGGTGAAGGCAATATTTTTTGAAGTCGCTAAAATTTCATTTTCAAAAGGCTTGAAATTGGTAATTTTTAAATCGCTTACAGCAACATGTGCCTGCGGAAAGCTTCTGATAAAACTTAAACTCACATCACTAAACTCCACTTTAGCATTTACGTTCTCGTTTATAAAACGTTTTACCATGTCTTTAATTTGCCCCTGAAAAGCAAATGGAATGGCAATCAATAATGCGATGAATATAAGTAAAGTGATTCCAATAATTTTTAATGCTTTCTTCATAAAAAAACGTGTTTATATAAATATACGAGAGTGTTTGTGTTTAAGCCCAAGTAAATAAAAAGTTTAATATAAATTTAACCTAAGAGCAAATAATATTGACGCAAATCATTAAAGCAAATCTATCTCCTCATTTACTTTTAAATTAAAACGTTTTCTGAATAAATAAACACCCAGATATAAAAAGGGTGTGTCACTGGCTGCAACAATAACTTTAAAAAGAAAACCACTAACCAATAATCCTTTAAAATTTACCCAATCAATAATACCAAAAGAGCATAATAAAAACACAATAGTAAAGGTATCTACAAACTGAGAAAACCAAGTAGAGAAGTTATTTCTTAACCATAAATGCTTCCCTTTGGTAAGGCGTTTCCAGAAATGATAGATTTGAATATCTACAAACTGAGCAAATAAATAAGTGAGCATACTTGCAAATACAGCAATCGCCGAATTTCCAAAAACCGTTTTAAACATATCATCATTAACATAGGACCATGATGTGGCGGGCACCATATTAGCGGTGTAAATAATTAAAAGCGAAAATAAAGAAGCAAAAATACCAGTAACTACTACGTCATTAGCACGTTTTTTACCATAAATTTCACTAATTAAATCGGTGATTAAAAAAGTTATTGGATAGGGTAAAATACCAACGGAGATTTCAAAAAGCTTGCTTCCAAAAATTTCAATATCAAACGGGTACCAATAAAAAAACTTTTGAAAAATAAGATTTGAAACCACTAGAGAGGTGATGAATAAAGCGCCCAAAAGGATGTAAATACGTTGGGCAGCAAGTTTGTCTTTTAAAGTCATGCAACAATTGTGAATAAATAGGCCGTGTAAATATAAAGGAATAAAAATTGTTTTACTTATTTTGCTTCCGCTTATGACAAAACCAACAACATTCCATATTGCCTTGGGAAGCAATAAAGGTGATAAATTTAAAAATCTACAAAACGCTGTTGATTTAATACACGAGCGCGTTGGGAACATAAAACTGATTTCGAAAGTGTATAAATCGCCTGCTTTTGGTTTTGAAGGTGATGATTTTTTAAACTGTTGTTTGGTTTTAGAAAGTTATTTAGAACCCAAAACGGTGCTTAAAACTTTACTAGCTATTGAAACATCTTTAGGGCGCATTAGAAAAAAAAAGAATACTTACGAAGCCAGAACCATTGATTTGGATATTATTTTAGCTGAAGATACTATTATTGACACAAAAACCCTTCAAGTGCCACATCCTGAAATGCAAAAACGCAAGTTTGTGTTAATGCCTCTTAACGATATAGCTTCTAAAGTTAAGCACCCAAGATATAATAAAGAGGTTGGTGTTTTGTTGACTGAATGTGAAGATAATTCGGTTTTAGAGCCCATTAACATTTGGCTGAAAAACCCGAGTAAAGGGTTCAACTTTTCTAAATTTAATTACATAGCTATTGAAGGCAATATTGGTGCAGGAAAAACCAGTTTAGCTAGCAAGATTGCTCACGATTTTAATGCGAAATTGATTTTAGAACGCTTTAAGGATAATCCGTTTTTACCGAAATTTTATGAAGATGCACAGCGCTATGCGTTTCCTTTAGAGATGTCTTTTTTAGCAGATCGCTACCAACAAATCTCAGACGATTTATCGCAACTGGATTTATTTAAAGATTTTATTGTGAGTGATTACGATGTGTTTAAATCACTTATATTTTCTAAAATAACCTTACAGGAAGATGAGTTTAAACTCTACCGAAAGCTGTTTTATTTAATGTATAAAGATTTGCGAAAGCCCGATTTGTATGTGTATTTATACCAAAACACAGAACGTTTACAAGAAAATATTAAAAAACGCGGTCGCGATTATGAGCAGAATATTAAAAAAGACTATTTAGAAAAAATCAATGCTGGTTATTTAGAGTTTTTAAAATCTCAAACCGATTTTAATGTAAAAATTATTGATATTTCTGATAGAGATTTTATTGAGAGTCGAGCCGATTATTTATGGGTTTTGAATGTTATTAGCAATGGATCCTCGAATGATTAAGTTAGTATTTTACCTTATCCCGTAGTTTCATCAGAGGCACTTCAAAATATTTATAAATCAAAATAGAGAGCATGATGGTTAAGAACCAAAAAATAAAATATTTGGTTACTCGTCTTTTGTGTTGTGGGTTTTTAGCCATTCTTCCCCATCTTTATCTACAAAGAAATCCATCCAAACATAGTACATTTCGTTATCGGCATTCACGCTCACCGAGTGGCTTGAACCGCGTGGAATATGAAGCAATGAATAAGCTGGGAAATCAACCTGTGCCTCATCGGCATACACTATGGTTTGGTTGTTGGTAAGTCCTAAAAACAACTGTTCCAGCATGCCGTGTACATGGGCCCCTACTTTGTCTGGGCCAATGGTTTTTACGGTGCCCATGGCTACCCTCGGGATGTATTTATTGGGCAATATGGTTCTACTTGTAGTTTGTGGACTTTTAATGGGTTCGGTGTACGATTTGCAATCCGTAAATTTCTTGAAATACATCTTATCAATGTTTTCTTTTGGGAAGGTTTTAATGTCCTCTTTATCGAGTTCCGTCTGAAAAACAGATATTTTAAGGAAATGCAGGGTGTCGTTTTCAACGGGCTTAAAGCTAATGCCTTCCACATTGTTGGGCAGCATAATGGTTTCCGGTACTATGTCGTAAGTTTCGCCTCCCGAAGTTAGTTTGCCATAACCCTTTATAAATAGATATATGGTTTTGTGGGCAGCATCAATTTCCGCCATTTGGGTAATAGCGCTGGTAATGGTAACATGCTCTGAGGTTACTCCAGGAATTTCATTGGCCAAAATAGTTTTATGCTGTTCTTGTTGGGAGGGTGATAATTTCATTTCAAGGAACTCTATTGGGATTTCTTGGGAAAAAGCTACGGTTACCGTAAAAAGAATCGTAGTGATAATATGAAAAATAATCTTTATTTTCATTTTTTATGATTTTAGAAAGAAGTGTTTTTGCTTGTGAAAATTGAAAGGACTAAGTTAATATTTTAAAATACATCCACCGATTTTAAAGTGAAAATAATTGAGGTTTCTATTGAAAGTTATTTGTAGAAGTGAGCGTATTGACACAAAAAAGAGGAGGCTGTAAGGCGGTAAAATTCATTCGGAAAAATATTGAACACGAATTTTTCAACTGCAATAAATGCTTTATTAATGAAAATGGAACCGTTTAAAATATTTGATATAAGGTGGTAAGCAAGCGTCCTTTGTTGTTTTTCTGAATATGCTCGTTTAATATTTTTTCTTCCTTAATTTTCAATAAGAAAGGGGATGCTAATACATCTACTCCGCTGTTTTGTTTTATCCGTATGCCTTGTCCGGCAATGATGTCTTTGTTCGGGATAAAGTTGCCCAATGGCAGATGTTCAGTGAGAATGGCGTATTTATAAATGCCCATTTTATTGATGACCTTGTGGATTTCGGCATTCGATAAGTGCTGCAATACTTGACGCAGAATGATGCAATCTGCTGGCGGGAGTTCATCTTTGGAAATATCCAAACAAAAAAATTCCAAATGGTCTTCTTTATAAAGGTTTTTGTTTCTATTAATGAGGTTTTCAACAATATCTATTGCAATGTAGGTTTTGGAGTATTTAGTAAGGTGTTTTCCAATATTAAAATCGCCACAGCCTAAATCGCAGACTGTTAAAGAATTATTATGAGATTCTAAAAATGTAATAACTGTTTCTAAATACGAATTTATGATTTTTGAATCATATGAGCCGAAACCAGAATAAAAATCAAACTCTTTTCCACCCCAAAGATTCATCTCATATATCTGGTTCATCACATCTCTGGTAGGCCAAGGTTTCTTTGCTTTTTTAATCATTTATTTTGATTGTCTTTTGTTAAGCATCAAGTTAAATTGTTAACAAAGTTTATAATATTTTGTCATTCCTGCCTTTCGTCTTCGCTCATGATGAACTTAGGCAGGAATGACAAATAACAACTTCGTACTTCTAACTTCGTACTTCTAACTTCGTAAAAACATCCCAAACCACAACGCCACAACTCACCGAAATATTTAAAGAATGTTTGGTGCCAAACTGGGGTATTTCAATCACTATATTACTTGCGTTAACTACGTTTTGTGATACCCCTTTTACTTCGTTACCAAAAACGAAGGCGTATTTGCTGTTGGGTTCAACGGTAAAATCATTTAGCTTAACAGCATTTTCAGCTTGTTCAATTGAGCAAATTATTATGTTTTCAGCTTTTAATTTTTCAATTAAATCAAGTGTGCTTTCAATATATTCCCAATCTATGGTATCAGTGCTTCCTAATGCGGTTTTATGAATATCTTTATGTGGTGGTGTTGCCGTAATACCACACAAATAAATTTTTTCAATTAAAAACGCATCACTCGTTCTAAACACCGAACCAATATTGTTTAAACTTCTAACATTATCAAGAATAATAATAATAGGTGTTTTTTTAGCTTGTTTAAAAGCATCCACAGTTAATCTGTCCAGTTCGCTGTTTTTAAGTTTGCGCATGAATAATCTTTGTTTTTTTCATTCCCGCAAAGGCGGGAATCTCACCAATCTTTTAAGTCATTGCGAGAATGAGGGACGAAACAATCTGTAAAATCAAAAGATTCTTCACTTTGTTCTGAATGACAATTATTGTTGAAATCTCGTTTTAATTGTAAATAACTTCTAATAGTTAGATTTCAAAAAAAATCAAAATATAAGTATATTAGCAAACTTACTAATTTTTATAAAACAACAAAGCTTTTTACCCTGCCCGAGTAAGAGTCCCCTTTGGGGGTTAGGGGGCTAAAACTATGAAAAAAGTAACCCCGTTAATGAAACAGTACAATGCCATTAAGGTAAAGTATCCTGATGCGCTATTATTGTTTCGTGTGGGCGATTTTTACGAAACCTTTGGAAGCGACGCTGTAAAGGCTGCTGGTATTTTAGGTATTATCTTAACCAAACGTGGTGCTGGTAGCGAAAGCGAAACCGAGTTGGCAGGATTTCCGCACCATTCCTTAAACACCTATTTGCCCAAATTGGTAAAGGCCGGTGAGCGCGTTGCTATTTGCGACCAACTTGAAGATCCAAAACTCACCAAAACCATTGTAAAACGTGGTGTTACCGAATTGGTGACGCCCGGTGTGGCTTTTAATGATGAGGTTTTAGTGTCAAAATCCAATAACTTTTTATGCTCGGTGTATTTTGATAAAAAATATATTGGTATTTCGTTTTTGGATATTTCAACGGGCGAATTTTTAACAGCTCAGGGCAATGCGGAATACATTGATAAGCTGTTGCAAAATTTTAGTCCGAGCGAAGTTTTGGTCTCCAAACAAAAACGCGCCCTGTTTAATGAAGCCTTTGGCGACGATTTCCATACGTTTTATTTGGAAGATTGGGTCTATCAAACCGATTATGCTTACGAAACATTGATAAAACACTTCGATACAAAAACTTTGAAAGGCTTTGGTATTGAAGATTTGTATGAAGGTATTATAGCATCGGGTTCTATCCTGCATTATTTAGGTGAAACACAGCATCATAAATTACAGCACATAACATCAATTTCTAGAATTGCTGAAAATGATTATGTTTGGATGGATAAGTTCACCATTAGGAATTTAGAGCTTTATAATTCTACTAATAATAATGCGGTTACCCTTTTAAGTATTATTGATAAAACTATTTCGCCTATGGGTGGAAGATTGTTAAAACGTTGGTTGGCATTACCGCTTAAAAGTTTAGATAAAATTAAACAGCGTCATGAGGTAGTTAGTTTTTTAACCAAAGAGAATACAACGCTTCGGAAGATTCAAAACCACATCAAACATATTGGTGATTTAGAACGACTTATTTCCAAAACAGCTACGGGAAAAGTAAATCCGCGTGAAGTCATTCAGCTTAAAAATTCTTTGGAAGCTATTGTGCCCATAAAATCATTAGCTTCGAATTGTGATAATGAATCACTTAAAATTATTGGGGATACGCTTCAAAGTTGCGATGTGCTTCGAGAGAAAATAAAGGAAACCTTAAATGAAGATGCGCCCGTAAATGTGTTAAAAGGAAACACGATTTCTTCTGGGTTTTCTTCTGAATTAGATGAGTTAAGAGGCTTATCAAAATCGGGTAAAGATTACCTCGATAATATGCTTGAGCGCGAAAGTGAGCGAACAGGTATTACCTCGCTTAAAATAGCATCAAATAACGTATTTGGGTATTATATTGAAGTTCGGAACACCCACAAGGACAAAGTTCCTGAAGAGTGGGTCCGTAAACAAACTTTGGTAAGTGCCGAACGCTATATTACTGAGGAACTTAAAGAATATGAAGCTAAAATTTTAGGGGCTGAAGAACGTATTCTAGCTATTGAACAGCAATTGTTTTCAGAGTTAGTAGGTTGGATGAACCAGTACATAAAAGCGGTACAGCAAAATGCGTATTTAATTGGGCAACTGGATTGTTTATGTGGGTTTGCGCAATTGGCTAAAGACAACAAATATGTATATCCAACTTTGGATGATTCCTTTGATTTGGATATAAAAGACGGTCGCCACCCAGTAATTGAAAAACAGTTGCCGCTTGGAGACCCTTATATTGCCAATAATGTATTTTTAGATAGAACATCGCAACAAATCATTATGATTACTGGGCCCAATATGTCTGGTAAATCTGCTATTTTAAGGCAAACTGCATTAATTGTATTGCTCGCTCAAATAGGAAGTTTTGTGCCAGCAAAAGAAGCTAGAATAGGTTTGGTAGATAAGATTTTTACAAGAGTAGGCGCGAGTGATAATATATCGATGGGCGAATCCACTTTTATGGTTGAGATGAATGAAACGGCTTCCATCTTAAATAACATTTCAAAAAGAAGTTTGGTGCTTTTGGATGAAATTGGTCGCGGAACAAGTACTTATGATGGTATTTCAATAGCATGGGCCATTAGCGAATATTTACATGAACATCCTGCAAAACCTAAAACCTTATTTGCTACACATTATCATGAGTTAAACGAAATGACAGAAACTTTCGAGCGGATTAAAAACTTTAACGTGTCTGTAAAAGAATTGAAAGATAATGTGCTCTTTTTAAGAAAATTGGTTGAAGGTGGAAGCGCCCATAGTTTTGGTATTCACGTCGCAAAAATGGCTGGTATGCCGCAACAAGTTTTGCATCGCGCTAACACTATTTTAAAGAAATTAGAACAGGCACATTCTAGTGAAGAGCTTACCGATAAGGTGAAATCGTTGAATAACGAGATGCAACTTAGCTTTTTTAATTTAGATGACCCACTTCTAGAAAACATAAAAGAAGAAATATTAAGTACTGATATTGACACGCTTACCCCTGTAGAAGCACTGATGAAATTGAATGAAATTAAACGTATGTTGGTTAAGAAAAAACAGGCTTAAAATAAATTATATTTATTTTGTGAAAAGGCTTTGGTTTTAGTAGAAAAATTTTAAATTTGCATCCGCAATAGCGATATTGTAAGTTCATTAAAAGACTGCGAAAGTAGCTCAGGGGTAGAGCATCACCTTGCCAAGGTGGGGGTCGCGGGTTCAAATCCCGTCTTTCGCTCTGAAACTTTCTTAAAATATACCAATGCTGAAGTGGTGGAATTGGTAGACACGTTGGACTTAAAATCCAATGTCCATTAGGACGTACGGGTTCAAGTCCCGTCTTCAGTACTAAAACTCCTTTTAATCATTTGATTATTAGGAGTTTATTTTTTAAAACAATTAGATTTTTGCAACCATTTTGAGACATATTGCCAAATACTAACATTTGAATAAAAATAAAAGAGGATCTTTGAACACCCTCTTTTTTCAGTTATTTTCATTATCTAAACTTCCTCAGATATTCCTTTCTTCAAGTTATCGATCATCGCTCTAGCCTCTTTAAGAAAGGTATCCATACTAGATCTTTGGGATGCGATATCACAAGTGAGTAATAATTTTTTTCTTGTTGTGTCATCTAACATTTGAACAATTTTAATGCGTTGCCTTAATTCGAGTATTTTCGAGGGTGTTTACTCAAACACCTTGCTAGGTTTTTGGTTGGTATTAAATACCCTTAAAATATAAATGGTATCAAGCTCAACCCTATAAACAATTTTAAAACTCCATTTGGTTACAAAACGAATGTTTTCAGAATTGTAAACAGGTTCTTTGGGATATTTATACGGCATGAGTGCCAAAGTATCTGCAAGGTCTGTAAGCGTTTCTAAAACGTGCATGGCGTTCTGTGGGCTTTTGGTGGCAATGTATTTTATATTCTTGTTGAGGTCGTCAACTGCCTTAGAGTGCCAGTTTATTGTCATTTGCTATGTGTTTAAAAACATCGTTGGTAGTGTGTAGTTTTGCCGTTCCGTTGTCAATTTCTTTGTTAATGGCATCCAAACTTTTAATATAGTCGCTTTCAGTTATGGGGTTGCCCTCCATATCATAGGCAAATACATTTTCTTTGTCCAGTAGGTTTTTAATCTTCTGCAATAGGCGGTTATCGGATATACTCAATATCCGTTGTGCCACGTTGATTTTTAAGGTTTCTGTTTTCATAATTATCTGTAATAAATTGAAATAAAATTAATTTTGGTTTGATGCGTTTTTAATAACAGTTAGTTGAGGTTCTTTTTTATTATTTTGTCCCTGTAATGTGTAAAAGTCTGCAATCTGTTGAGCGTAATCCAAAGGCCCTTTGCCTATATAGTTCAAAAACATCTTTTCGGTACCATGAGCCGTTATCTGCATTATTAAAGGTGTTGGTAGTACTCCGTAAAGATTTGTAGCAAAGGAGCGCCTACAAACGTGCGAGGTCATTAATTCGTACTTTGGAAATGTTCCTTTGATTTTTCTCTTAACTCCTTTTTGAATGTAATTACCATTATCATCTTTAGGTATTTCTTTTCCTTCAGAATCTAGCATTACTATTTTGCCGCCTTCAACTAACTTATCTATTTCAGCAATTTTGCAAACTTCCTTTATCTTTTCATTAAGTCTTTGCAAAGCAATCTTGTAGGGTAATCCCGTTTTGAGAATTTCTTTTGTTGTTTCTAAGACTGGAATTGTTACATTTTTTTCAGTTTTTTGTTGCTTCAGTTCTATAACTTCTAAGCCATTTCTAATAACAAAATTATCTTTGGTTAATCTCAATAAATCCCCACCTCTTTGACCAATATTACAACCTAAAAGAATCCATTTACGAACATTTTTATGCGCATCATTAACAAGTTTTGCGTTTTTTATTTTTTCAAGTTCCTTTTCATTTAGATAAAGAATATTATTGTTTTTCGGTTTTCCGCCTTTGATTTTTTTCAGTTGTGAACTTGTCTGTATTCCGTAAATTTCTGCATCATAGCAAACGGTTTTCAAATCATCTATCTTTTTGCATGAGTAACTTTCTGAATAGTGTTTTTTATTCATCATCCAGTTAAGGAATTCTTTGCTAAATTGAATATCAATATCTTTTACTTTTAATTGTTTCCGTCCTTGATACACTTTTATAATATTGAGTAGGTTTTTATATGAATTGATTCTACTTTTTGAAAGCCCTAAGCTATTATGTGCATTTTCCCGTGTGTTAGCTGTGTCAATTATATTCTTTATAGCATCAACGAGTAAGTCACTCTGTTTGTCTTCTGTAATACGATTGAAATGTAAATCAATGACATATCTCAACCATTCATTGCTTACGCTTATGCCGTTTGCACTGGCTTCGTTATATTTTTCATTAACGGCAATTTTCAACTTCTGTAAATCAGTTGATAAGTTTTTGTTATAGGCGGTATTTTGTTTAGGTAACCCAGCTCCAGTACCAGTTTCAGTTTTTGTTTTCCAATCTTTGTAATTAATACTTAAACCCGTTTTCTGTCTGAGCATGAAATGTCTTTTAATAGAAAGCCTAATGTAAATGGAAGCATTAGAAGACTTATTTACAATATAAACCGCAGTTGTTGCCATATCATTTGTGAATTATATGATACAAAGATAAAGTTATTGCAACCAATTTGCAACCATTATTCGATAGCTTTAGATTTTATTCAATTTATTTAGATACATTGTATGTCTAGGCATAATGATCGATTAGTTGAATATATTGATATTTTTTCGATTTTAAAGGCTTGACATGAAGTAGTAAATTTAAGTTGGTTAGTCCCGTCTTCAGTACAGATGAAAAGTCGAAACGAAAGTTTCGG
>TARA_R110002096_G_scaffold91738_1_pt1 | contig 36413 bp, 28 predicted proteins | sample TARA_R110002096 | Tara Oceans TARA_R110002096 (sample SAMEA4397295) | marine metagenome | biome: Polar Biome; feature: [DCM] deep chlorophyll maximum layer (ENVO:01000326); material: water (ENVO:00002006), including particulate matter (ENVO:01000060) such as... | depth 35 m
TGCTGCCGAACCGGCCGCTTCGCCGATGGACTGCGCACCCAAGTTGAATGCGACGGTCGGCGCGTTGTCGTTGTCGGTGATCGTAGCCGTGTGAACCGTCGTCGCGCCCAAAGTCGCGTTCGTCGGAGCACCAAGCGTCAGAACGACGGTCTCGTCGTTCTCGAACACCGAGTCATCAACGATGCTCAGGTCGATCGTCGTGGACAACTGACCCGCCGGAATCGTCACCAAACCCGCATCCTGGTCGACGTAATCGTCCGGACTGAGGGCCGTACCTCCGACAGTGAAGGGGATCGTCGCGGCCAGACCACTGACGCTCGAGAGCGTCACGCTGGCTGTGGCCGAACCGGCTCCTTCACCGATGGACTGAGCAGCGAGGGCGAAGGAAACCGTCGGTGCGGCATCGTCGTCGACGATGTCCATGGAGCACATGACCGTCGCGCCGAGGGTCGCGCCCGTGGGAGGCAGGAGCACGAATTCGACCTTCTCGTCGCCCTCGTGCAGGGAGTCCGAGACGATCGAGACCTGGATCGCCCCACTCACCTGGCCCGCAGGGATCGTGATCGAGCCAGCGTCGAGGTCGGCGTAGTCGACGACGTCGGTGGCGGTTCCGCCGGCGGTGTACGGAATCGTCGTGGGCAGGCCGCTCGCGAAGGAGAGCGTGACGCCGACCATCGCCGTCCCGCCCGCTTCCGGCACCGAGAGGAGCGCGGAGTTGAAGGCCACGGTGGGCGCCGCGTCGTCGTCCGTGATCGTCACCGTATGAACCGTCGTGCCACCGAGCGTCGCACCGGTCGGCGCGCCCAAGGTCACCACGATGTCCTCGTCACCCTCGTACAACCCATCACTGACGAGCGAGAGATCGATCGTGGTGCTCAGTTGCCCGGCCGGAATCGTGACCGAACCCGCATCGAGGTCGGTGTAGTCGCTCGGCGTACCGGCCGCTCCACCCAGGGTGTACGGCACGGTCGTCGGTACGCCGCTGATGGATGCGAGCGAAACGCCGATGCCCACGACGCCACTCGCTTCCCCCACGACCTGGCTCGCCGAGACGAAGGCCACGGTCTGGGCGCTGTCGTCGTCCAGAACCGTCAGAGTGTGGGTCAGTTGGCCCGACAGGGTCCCGTTGGTGGCGGACGTCAGGTCGAGCACGATGGTCTCGTTGCCCTCGAACAGGGGATCGCCGACGAGACTCAGGTCGATGGTGGCCGTCGTCTGACCGGCCAGGACCACGACCGATCCCGCTCCAGGATCGGTGTAGTCGTCGGGATCCGTCGCGGTGCCGGTCAGATCGTAGAAGGCCGTGACATCGACTGCGGCGGCCGAGTTGAGAGTGACCTCGACCATGGCCGTGCCGGCTCCCTCGCCGACGCTCTGGGACGCCAGGCTGAAGTCCAACACGGGCGGGAATTCGTCGTCGTTGACGGTCACGACGTGCGTGGTCGTCCCGCCCAGAGTCGCGCCGGTCGGGGCTCCGAGATCCAGCTGGATCGTCTCGACGCCTTCGTACAGAACGTCCTGCAAGAGATTCAGGTCGACGGTCGCCGTGAGCGAACCGGCGGGGATCAGGATCGATCCCGCGGTGCCGTCGTTGTAGTCCACGCCGAGTTGCGCAGTTCCGGAGAGGGTGTAGGGCACCGTCACGTCCAGCGTCGACATCGCGTTCAGGCTCACCTCGACCGGGAATGCTCCACCGGCTTCGCTGGCGTTGAGCGCGGGCACCGTGAACTGAACCTCCGGAGCCGCCGAGGTGTTCTGGATCGTCAGCGTGTGCGTGCTCTGACCGAGCGCCGCGTTCCCCGGGGTGATCAGCACCAGGTTGATGGTCTCGTCCGCTTCGAAGAGCGTGTCCGCGACGAGGTCGATCTGGACGACACCGGCCGTCGAACCGGCAGGGATCAAGACGCTTCCGGTCGCCAAGGTGTAGTCGTCGACGTCGGTGGCTGTGCCGACCGAGGCGAAGACCGAAACGGTCACCGGGAGACCCGATGCGCTGGACAGGACGACGGGAACGAGGACCGTTCCATCCGACTCCGCGGCGATCGAACCGGTCTCCAAGAAGCCGACGGTCGGCATCAACTCGTCCTGGAACGTGATCGCGACCGCGTCCGAAAGGTTGGCCTGGAATCCAGCCGAGTTCGCGTCGCGGAAGAAGGCCTGGAAGTTCCACGTCGATCCGGCGGTGATCAGCCCCAGGGGCTGCGGCGGATTCGTGAGGTCGAGGGTGTGCTGCAGCTGGTTCGACGAGGCCTGCTCGATCGGCAATCGAACGAACGGTGATCCGCCCCCGATGCAGAAGAATCCGTCGAACAGGGGGACCCCGTTCCCACCACCGTTCTGCGTCGTGCTGTACACGAAGAATCCGAACTCGCCGTTCGGAATCGGACTCGCGATGAGGGTCAGATCGTTGTCCGAGATCGAGCAATTGCCGTTCGTCGAGATCAACGCCGGAACACCCAAGGACGTGGGGTTGGCGTTGCAGTAACGAACGATGTCACACTGGCCGAACGAGGTGCCGGACAGGGTGACGAGGCTGATCCCAAAGGGAATCAGCCCTGTCCAAAGACGGGGGAGGAGCATGAAGAGTCGGGGCGGACGGGGGGTGCGGTGCGGGATTCCTGAGCGGAGCGGGACGGGAATCCACACCCTGAGTTTATCCGCATGGTTTTCGTCGAGCGGTGACCGGCCCTGGAATGACGGAAAGTCCTAATTCCAAGGTGAGCCGGATCGGTACAGGACGAAGCGGGTGGAGTCTCGGGATGAGACGGGGTGAAGGAGCAAGCGATCTAGGACGGGAGGTTCGTGACTTGGGTTCCCAGGCCGACCCCGCGGAAGTGTGGTTTGCGGGGGGGCGAACGGGTAATCCCGGAGGAGGTGCGAGCACGACCAGGGAGACTCCGGTCTTCCGGCCATTCGGGAGAACCCTTAGCGCCGACGCCCCCCCGCTCTGTGGTGGCATAGGAGTTCCGCATCGGACCCGCGCGAAGCCAAGGATTCATGAACCGACATGAGAACCTGGCCAATTCGACGCCATGTCTTCGCGCTCGACCACCCGATCCGATTCAGTATGAACATCATGGCCATCGTTCGCAGGATTCAGCGCGTCGTGAAGCGCGCCCTTCACCGTGACTTCGTCGCTTTCGAAGGCGTCGTCCTCCCCCCGGAGTCCCTCCGATTCTGCGGCACGGCGTTCCGGGACAACGACACGTTCCTGCGCTCGTCCGAGGCCGAGTGCAAGCGCCTGAAGGACGAGATGGGACTCTCCTCGACCTCTTCGGTGCTCGAGATCGGTTGCGGACCGGCGCGACTTCCGATCGGCATCCTCAAGGACTTCGGTCCGATCCAGCGCTACTACGGGGTCGACATCTCGAAAGGCGCCATCCGATGGTGCAACGCGCACATCAAGCGGAAGCACCCCGAATACGAGTTCCTCCACCTGGACCTCAAACACGACCGCTACAACCCGAACGGCATCGACTTCACGCAAGGGTTCCAGCTCCCTCTCGAGCCTGCCTCGTTCGACATCATCTACCTGCACTCGGTGTTCGCGAACATGCTCGCGGACGACATCCGTGCCTACGCACGCGAGTTCGCCCGCCTGCTGCGTCCCGGGGGCAAGATCTTCTTGACCGCGTTCGTCGAGGACGGTGTCCCCGACATGACGGTCAATCCCGACGACTACATCTTGGTGCCCCAAGGGACGCTGCACTTCGTTCGCTACGAGCGCGCGTACTTCTTCCGCATGTTCGAAGAGTCCGGCCTGAAGATCGACCGCTACCTGCAATCGGAAGACCTGGGTGGACAGAGCGCCGTCCACCTGTCCCTGGCGGACTGATTCCGCCCCCGGATCGGGGGATCAACCCGCCGGGCGACTCGCCGCTGGCTTGCCCCTGGAGGCGAGCTTGCCCAACCCGATCAGCCGCAGAAGGTCCTTGGAGCCCGGCGGCCGGACGGTGATCAGGAGCAAGAAGTAGGCCGTGGTCCCGGTCGCGACGCCCGCGACCACGCGCCCAAGGGGTCGGAACCCTGCCTCGCCGAGTCCGAACTGAACTCCGAAGGCCAGGACCCCCATCACGGTTGCGATCACGATCGCAGGCTGGAAGGCCCGAACAGCATCCTTCGCGCGCAGTCCGACGAGGCCGAAGGGCACACCGAAGAGCATCGGAGAGAGGAGGAGATGGACCAGGCTGAAGGCCCCGGCAATCCCCGGCAACCCCCAGATGGAACCAACGAAGTAGGAGATCACGACCGCGACGCCCTGGATCATCGACCAGCGGAACATCAAGTTCGTGCGCCCCTGCGACACGTAGACGGAGCCGGTGGCGGACAGCACGGATCGCAGGAACGAAGCGGGCATCATCAACAGTGCGGGAAGCACGGCGGGCCCCCACTTGTTCACGTCGCTCTCCGGGTCGTTCAGCAAACCGGTGACCAGCGGATGGAGGACCGCAGCCAGACCGATCAAGCAGGGCGTGATGACGAGCGCGATGCCGGAGAGCGCCCGCAGGAGTCGGTCCCTCAGCTGCACGAGGTCGTCCTGGAGCTTCGACAGCGCGGGCACCAGGACGCCGACCAGCACCTGCGTCAGGTTGCGGATCGGGAACAGCACCAGTTGCTGCGCGGCGGTGTAGTAGCCGAGTGCCTCGAGTCCCAGCAACCAAGTGATGATCACGCGGTCGGACTGCTGGAAGCCGTACGTGGTCAGCTGGGCACCGAGCAGATTGGTCGAGAAGCTCCAGATCTCGCGCAAGATGTTGACGCGGAAGACCCAACGCGGTCGCCAGCCACCGAGGATCCACGACACGAGGACCGAGAGCGCCTTGCCGGCGAGGGTGCCGTAGACGAGCGCCCAGACGCCATACCCCTGGAGTGCCATCCACACGGCGACGACACCGTAGCCGACGGATTCGCTCAGGTTGACGAGCGCGACGTGCCCGAACTGCATCCGTCGAGCGAGCAGGTTCTTCTGGACGATGCCGAGCGACAGAACCACGAAGGACAGCCCCAGGATGGGCAGGATCCGGGTGACCTCGGATGCCCCGCGAATCCAATCGGTGACCTCGCAACCGAGCCAGAGCAGTCCGGACAGCGCCAGGCCCAGCACGAAGTTGGACCAGAAGACCGTCGAGAGGAACCCGCCATCGAGGTCCTTGCGCTGAACGACGGCCTGGCCGGTCCCGAAGTCCGAGAAGAACGTCAGGAAGCCACTGATCGACACCGCCAACGACATGATTCCGATGTCCGCGACCGGAACGAGCGTCAGGAGCCAGATCCGCACGACCCAGCGGACGCCGAAGATCGCCCCCTTGCCCACGGCGTTCCACCGGGTTGCGCGCTGAACGCCTCCGCGGGGTTCCCCGGAGGGCACGGAACTTTCTTCCGGGGTGGTCATGGGATTGGACAACTAAGGGGAAGCATAGCCTTCACCAACCACCCGGCACGTGTCGAGATGTTGATAGAGTCCGCGCTTATAGCGTCGATTCCGCCTCGATCGGCCTGATTTCCACCAGGTCATGAGCGAAACCTCCCGCATCGATCCATGTCCCCCACGTCCCTCACGCCGTGCTCCGCGTGTGGAGCTGAAGCTCCGCGCATCTTCTTCGAGGTCCAAGACGTCCCCGCGTTGGTGTGCGTCCTGTACCCCGATGTCGCGTCCGCGAAGGCCTGCCCCAAGGGCGACATCGTCCTGCGCTTCTGTGCGAAGTGCGGCTTGATCGAGAACCCGGGCTTCGACGAGAAGCAGGTCGAGTACACGGAGGGCTACGAGAACGCGCTGCACTTCTCGGGCCTCTTCCAGGGCTACATCCAGAGCTTCAGCCAGGAGCTCGCCGACAAGCACGGCCTGACCGGGAAGCGCGTGATCGAGGTCGGCAGCGGCGATGGCACGTTCCTGGAGCAACTGGTCGAGCACGGCGCGGCCGAGGGCGTGGGCTTCGACCCGTCCTACCCGACCACCAAGCCCGACGTGCTGAGTGGCGGCAAAGTGCGCATCGTGCGCGAGATGTTCACGCCGGACCACCCCGAGGCGCGGGCGGACCTGATCGTCAGCCGCCAGGTCCTCGAGCACGTACCGCAGCCCAGGAAGATGCTCGAAGCCGTGCGCGGCGCGCTGCCCGCAGGCTCGGGATCCGTCGCGGTCTTCGAGGTGCCGAACAGTCTGCGCATGCTCAAGGAGGACGCCGTCTGGGAGCCGATCTACGAGCACTGCCTCTACTTCAGCGCCGGGTCGCTCGCGCGGTTGTTCGCCAGCTGCGGCTTCGACGTGCACAGTTCCGTCGAGACGTACCTGGGCCAGTTCGTCGCCGTCGATGCGACGACCAGCGCAGGCGCTGGCTCGATCCCGCCGGAGCTCGACGACCTGGTCGAACTGACGGCCGAGGTCGACCGCTTCGAACACGCCTGGCGCACCAAGGTCGAGGGCTGGCAGTCGCGCCTGGCCGGCTGGAAGTCCCAGGACAAGAAGGTGGCCATCTGGGGCACCGGCGCCCGCGGCGTCGCGTTCCTGAACCTGGCCGACCCGACGCGCGTCGTCGAACGCGCCATCGACATCAACCCGCGCAAACACGGCCTCTTCTCGGCCGGAACCGGCCAACGTATCGACCCGCCCGAAGCGCTGGTCGAATGGCAGCCCGACGTCGTGATCGTGATGAACCCGATCTACACCGACGAGATCCGCGCCAGCCTCCTCGAACTCGGTCTCACGCCCGAAATCATCTCCGCCTGAGGCGATTGCGCCTCCGCCTGTCATGTCCGACGCCAACACCACCAGCCACGGCTCCTGCCGGTTCTGCGACGCTCCCCTGCTCCACACCTTCGTGGACCTGGGCATGTCGCCGCCCTGCGAGAGCTTTCTGACCACCGAACAGGCCGCCGCCGGCGAGATGTTCTATCCGCTGCACGCGTTCGTCTGCGACCAGTGCTTCCTCGTGCAGTTGGTGGACTACATCCCCGCCGGCGAGATCTTCGACGAGTACGCGTACTTCAGTTCGTTCTCGACGTCGTGGCTCAAGCACGCGTCCGACTACTGCCAGATGGTCACCGAGCGCTTCGAGTTGGTGGGTGACGACTTCGTCGTCGAGCTCGCCAGCAACGACGGCTACCTCCTGCAGAACTTCGTGAAGGCCGGCGTGCCCTGCCTGGGCGTCGAGCCCTCGTGGAACGTCGCCGAGGCTGCCAAGGAGAAGGGCGTCGAGTCGCTCGTCGCGTTCTTCGGCGTCGAGACCGCGACCCAGGTGCGCGCCGAACGCGGTGCTGCCAGCTTGATCCTGGGGAACAACGTCCTGGCCCACGTGCCGGACATCAACGACTTCGTAGGAGGCGCCAAGGTGCTGCTCGCCGACGATGGTCGGATCACGTACGAGTTCCCGCATCTGATGCAGCTGATGGATCAAGGTCAGTACGACACGATCTATCACGAGCATTTCTCGTACTTGTCGTTCTCGTTCGTGAAGCGCCTGCTCGAGAAGCACGGCCTGGAGCCGTTCGACGTGCAGGAGCTGCCGAGCCACGGCGGTTCGCTGCGCGTCTTCGCCCAGCACGCTGCGGGTCCGCACGCCATCGAGCCGGCCGTCGCCGAGCTGCTCGGACGCGAAGAAGCGGCTGGATACGGCAAGCTGGAGACCTACACGGACTTCACGGCGCGCTGCGAGAAGTCCAAGCGCGACACGCTCGCCTTCCTGGTGGAGGCCCGCGAAGCCGGCAAGACGGTCGTGGCCTACGGCGCGCCGGGCAAGGGCAACACGCTGCTGAACTACTGCGGCATCCGCCAGGACTTCATCTCGTTCGCCGTCGATCGCAACCCGTACAAGCACGGTCGGTTCACGCCCGGCACGCACATCCCGATCCTGCCGCCGGAAGCGCTGGACGAGGCGAAGCCGGACTACATCTTCATCCTGCCGTGGAACCTGAAGCGCGAGATCGTGGACCAGCTGGCCCATGCGCGCGCCTGGGGTGCGAAGTTCGTCGTGCCCATCCCCTCCCTTCAAGTCCTGGACTGAGCCGGAGATTCCAACATGAAAGTCGTTCTCTTCTGCGGTGGCCAGGGCATGCGCATGCGCGAGGTTTCGGAGCACATTCCGAAGCCGATGGTCGAGATCGGGGATCGCCCGGTCATGTGGCACGTGATGCGCTACTACGCGGCGCTCGGTCACAAGGAGTTCATCCTGTGCCTCGGCTACAAGGCCCAGGTCATCAAGGACTACTTCGTGCGCCACGCCGAGTACCGCTCGACCGACTTCGTCCTGCATGGCGACGGCTCGATGGAGCTGCTCGACCCGGACATCCCGGACTGGAAGATCACGTTCGTCGACACGGGCAACACCAGCTGCATCGGCGAGCGACTCTGGAAGGTGCGCCAGTACGTCCAGGACGACGAGATGTTCCTGGCGAACTACTCGGACAACCTGACGGACTACCCGTTGGGCGAACTGGTCGAGAAAGTCGAATCCAGCGGCGCGATCGCGGGCTTCCTGTCCGTGCGTCCGCCCCACTCCTTCCACGTCACGAGTGTCGCGGACAACGGCGTGGTCGAGTGCATCGAGGACACGCAGGAGTCGGACATCTGGATCAACGGCGGCAATTTCGTGTTGCGTCCCCAGATCTTCGACTACATGCGCGAAGGGGAAGAGCTGGTGCTCGAGCCCTTCCAGCGGCTGATCCAGGAACAGCGCCTGGTCTCGCAGAAGTACTCGGGCTTCTGGCAGAACATGGACACGTTCAAGGACCACCAGACGCTGAACGCGATGCTGTCCGATGGCAACGCGCCTTGGCAGATCTGGCTCTGATGGCGGCGTGGAGCTCGTGCGCCGGAAGCGCGCGCTAGGGATAGGCCGAGGTCGGAGGCTAGGATGGCGCCATGTCCTCCTCAGACTCCCTCTGCCGTGACTTCGCGGCCTACCTCGCCAGCCACAAGCTGCTGTGGTTGGGACCGCTCCTGATCGGCCTGATCTGGCTCGCGATCCTGGTTCGACTGCAGGCTGCCAACGCGTCCAGCGACTTCTCCTATGTCCTCTCCTGACGCTTCCCACCAAGCGGGAGGCCGTTCCTCAGGTCGCCGCCTCCTGTTCGCGGGATGCACGCTGGCTCTCGGCGTGGTGCTGCTCGAGGTCGCTCTGTTCGGCCTCTCGAAGGTGTCGACCAGCGTGCACCGCGCGATCACGTTCGCGGGCATCAGCTACGACCCCAAACGCATGTCCGACGACGTGCTGGGCGAGCGACCGAACCCGGATTGGCCCGACCACGACTCGGCCGGATTCCGCAACGAAGAGCGCCTGGTGAAGGCAAAGATCGTCGCGCTGGGTGACTCTCAGACGTACGGGACCGGCGTCACGGTCACCGAAGCTTGGCCCCAAGCTCTGGCCGCGTCGACCGGGTCGGACGTCTACAACATGGGCTTCCCCGGCTACGGTCCGCCGCAACAACTCGTGCTGATGGAGGAGGCGCTGGCGCTCGAACCCGAGGTCGTGATCGCCACCCTGTACGCGGGCAACGACCTGTACGACGCGTTCAAGTACAGCTACGTGGATCGGCTGGGCGAGTCGCTCGGTGCGCCCACGGCGGACGCGCTCGCACGGATCCAGGCCTCCGAAGCGGAAGCGCCCATGGTCGATCGCGTGATGGCCGCCTATGCCAATCGACGGCAGGGGCTCGTGGGCCTCGTCTCGCGACACTCGCTGATCTACGGCCTGATGCGTGCGACCAAACGCCAGCGCAACGACGCCAAGGTCGACCCGAACGCAGCGCCCCCGACCTGGGAGGCGCTCGTGGCCAAAGCCGCGCGACGTCCGGGCAAGAACGAGGCGTTCGAGAGCGGCGACGTCCGCACGGTGTTCACGCCGGCCTACCGGGGCCTGGCCCTGGACCAGGACGACCCTTGCGTTCGCGAGGGCCAACGTCTGTGTTTGGAAGCGTTGACCCGCATGAACACGATGGCGCAAGCGCGAGGCGCGAAGCTGATCGTGCTGCTGATCCCGACCAAGGAGCACGCGTTCGGCCCGCTGGTCGAAGCCGCAGGCAGCACGGTCCTCGACTCGCTGCTGGCGGACGAGCGTGCCCTCTGGGCGCTCCTCCAGTCCTCCTTGACGGCGGCCGGGATCCCGTACGTCGACGGCGCCGCAGCCCTCCAGGCGAGCTTCTCCGAAGGCACGCAGCCCTACCCGATCGACACCGACGGCCACCCCAACCCGGTTGGGCATCGCGCCCTGGCCACGGCCATCGCCGACCGCCTCTGATTCGCAGGCAGATCGTGTCCGGTTCGATCGTTCGATGAGTCCGACCTGTCAGCCAGCCGTTCTGCTGCTGGATGACAGGTCGGACTCATCGAACGATCGAACCGGACACGATCTGCTTGGGAGTCAGCGCTGCCAGCGGAGGTTGGTGTCGAGGCGCGTGGCTTCGAGATGGCCCAGGATGGTCTTGATGCGCAGGTACTTGGAGGAGAGGAACTCCTCCTTCGTCAGACCGTGCGCGACGTAGGCGTCGTACATCTGCTGGACGCCCTTGCGCACCGTCCAGGTCGGCTGGAACGCGGGCAGCGCCTTCTTGATCTTGTCGAAGTTGACGCGGTAGTTGCGCAGGTCCGGGCTCGCGCCGTCGGCGAACTCGACGCGACTGTTCGGCACGACTTCGGCGACCATCTGGGCCACCTCGCGGATGCGATAGTTCTCTTCGGTGATCCCCACGTTGAACGCCTGGTCGTGGATCACGTCGCGGTCGGCTTCGACCACGGCCAGGAACGCGCGGCTGATGTCCTCGATGTGGACCAACGGGCGCCAGGGCATGCCGTCGGACTTCATCAGCACCTCGCCGGTCGTCAGCGCATAACCCGTCAGGTTGTTGACGACCAGGTCGATGCGCAGGTTCGGCGAGAGGCCATAAGCCGTCGCGTTGCGCATGTACGTCGGCGAAAAGGTGTCGTCCGCCAGCTTCGTCAGCTCGAGTTCGACGTCGATCTTGGCCTGGCCGTAGGGCGTGCACGGGTGCATCGCGGCGGTCTCGGTCAGGAAGTCGTCGTCACCCGCTCCGTACAAGCTGCACGAGGACGAGAACACGAAACGACTCACGCCGGCCGCCTTGGCCGCTTTGGCGCACTCGACCGTGGCCGCGCTGTTGATCGCGAACGTCAGGTCGGGGTTCAAGTCGCCCAACGCGTCGTTCGACAACGCCGCCAGGAACAGCACCGCGTCGAAACCCTCGAGATCCGCCGGAACGACGTCGCGGATGTCCTTGTGGATCTCGGCGACCTTCGGAGCCGCGTCGAACTGACAGTCCTCGAAGAACATGGTGTCGAGACCGGTGACCTCGTGCCCCGCGCTCTGCAGCAGCGGAACCATGACTTGACCGATGTACCCGTTGTGACCCGTGACCAGAATTTTCATGTCGGAAGCGCGCTGTGCGCGTCAACTCGTTGCTTGGAACCCCTCGGCCGTTCCCGAGGGTGAGGGAGAACGCCTGGTGCGTTCAGAGCGTCAGCTTGGAGGCGTGGAAGCCCTCGGCATAGCCCGAGGGTGAATTGCATTCGACGCCGCGCAGGCGCATCAGCGCGCGGAACGTCTCGGCGTCGAACCAACCCTTGTCGCGCTGGCTGCCGTAGTGCTCGAGCAACGCGGCGATCTTGGTGTCGGCCTGGGCGGTCGTGAGCGGCACGTACAGGTTCGGCGTCGTCAGATCGCCCTCGTACTTCGGGATCTCGTACTCGAGGATCCGGTGATCGCGGAACGTGTTCCACGCGAAGTCGGCGAGTGCGTTGTGGTCCTGATGTCGATCGCCGCGGCGATGACCGAACACGAAGTCCGGCTCGAAGCCGCTGCGCAGTTCGAAGAACCAGCGCTTCACGGCCTCCCAATGGGCGGGCAGGAAGCTCTCGGGGAAATCCTCGATCACGATCTCGGCGCGCCCGGCATTCCCCAGGAACGCCTCGGCCGCGGCCCGCGCTTCGGCGGCACGGCCAGCACCGGACGTTGCGATGGCCCAGCGCACTTCCGCGCCCTCGTACTCCTCGAGCAGGCGCAGAATCGTCCCACCCGCGCCGATCTCGATGTCGTCGCAATGGGCCCCCACGCACAGGATGCGCAGCGGTTGTCCGTCGGTGAGTTGAGGCTTGAGTGCCAGCATGGGTCCAGCGTGGGTCCAGGATCGGGCCAGGATCGAGCCAGTTCGGCCCCAAGACGACTCGAGGTCGAGCCGGAGCCGGTTCAGGATCGGGCGGGGATCGTAGCGACGATGGCCCTGGATCCCTACCCTCATCGGCCGTGGCGCCCTCCGACCTCCCCCCTCACGTCTCGTTTCCGACGGGACCCGCCCCCAGGCCGTGCCCCGCGTGCGGTGGAGCGGCGCGCGCCGTCTACGGCGTACGGGGAATCCCGATCCACAGCTGCGTCCTGCTGCCCGACGCCGAGGCCGCCCGCCGCTTCCCGCTGGGCGACCTCCTGCTGGCGCACTGCCCGGCCTGCGGCTTCCTGTTCAACTCCGCATTCGACTCCGCACGGATCGACTACGCGGAGGGCTACGAGGAGACCCAGGGCTTCTCGGGGACGTTCATGAAGTTCCTCGAGGGCACGGTTCGAGGGCTGACCACCGAGCACGGCGTACGGAATCAGCACGTCGTCGAGATCGGCCCGGGCCGCGGCGACTTCCTGGAGCTGTTGTGCCGCGCCGGGGACAACGCGGGCGTCGGCATCGACCCCAGCAGCACCGCCGGTCGCGTCGACCGCACGGCCGGACGCGGGCTCACGTTCGAGACGGCGTGCTACGGCCCCGAACACGCGACACTCCCCACCGACCTGCTGGCGTGCCGGCACACGCTCGAGCACCTACCCGACGTCGGATCCGTCGCCGCGCTCTGGCGCGCGAACCTCGAGTCGCACGCGCGGTCGCGTGTCTTCGTCGAGGTCCCCGACACGTTGCGCATCCTCGACGAGGGCGCGTTCTGGGACGTGTACTACGAACACACCAGCTACTTCACGGCGGGCTCGCTGGCGCGACTGTTCGCCGCGAACGGGTTCGACGTCGATGCGGTGAGCACGGTGTACGGCGATCAGTACTTGCACCTCTTCGCCACCCCGAACCGAGGCGCGGCGGCTGCGACCTCCGCACCGGACGACCTGGCACGCATCACGTCGGCCGTCGACGCGTTTCGCGAGGCCTGCGCGGCCAGCCTCGCGCGCTGGCACGCCGTCCTCGAGGACGCGCGCCAGGCGAACGAACGCGTCGCGCTCTGGGGTTCGGGCTCGAAGGCGACGGGCTTCCTGACGACGCTCGGCCTGGGCGACCTGGTCGACTGCGTCGTCGACATCAACCCGGACAAGCACGGACAGTTCGTGGCCGGAACCGGTCACGAGATCGTTGCTCCCGACGCGCTCGCCGCGCGCAAGCCGGATCGCGTGATCGCGATGAACCCGGTCTACCTGAACGAGATCGGCGCGGACCTCGAGCGTCTGGGCGTCGACGCCGAGCTGACCGCGGTCTGAACCTCGATCGGTGCTCGGGCCACGCGGATCAGGCGGGATTCACCCAGGGGTGATCCGGCTTGAAGCGGTTCAGCACGCTGCCGATCACGGGCACGCGAGCTTGATCGAGCACCGCCTTGGCCCGGACGAGTTCGGACTTCATCGAGGTCCGTGCGCGGACGACCAGCACCGCCGCATCGACGTGCCGCAGGAGCGACAGCATCTGGGGATGGCTCGCGATCGGCGGGCCGTCGATGATCGTGAACTGGCTGGGACTGACGATGCGGCCCAGGATGCCCTCGGCGATGTCGCTGGCGAACTCGCCGGGGATCGCACGGCGCGCGCGACCGGCGCCGAGCACGATCAGGTCCGGACAGCCGGGGACGTCGCTCACGGCCTCGTCGAAGCTGGACTCGCCGTCCAGCAGGTCGGACAGGCCCGCGGTGCTGGGCATGCCGAGGTAGCCCTTGACCGCCGGGCGCTCCAGGTCGGTCTCGACGTACGCCGTGGTGACGCGCAGGTGTCGCGCGAGGCCGAGGGCCGCCGCGGTCGCCGCCACGGTGACGCCGTCGCCGGGCTGCGTGCCGGTGAAGAGCACGCGGGTGGACTTGCGGCCCTTGCCGAACGCGCTGATCGCGCTCCACAGACCTGGATCCAAGCCAGGAATGGACGAGATCAATTCCTCGAAGGGAAGGGTCGAACGGGTGGCGCGCGAACGTGTCATGGGATCAAGCAGCGGACGATCCATCGGGGCGCAGGTGGCGCAGGGCACGGTGTTCGGGCACGACGGCCAGGACGGGGACCTCGAGCATCTTCTCGAGCGTTTCCTTGTAGCGCACGCGGCGTTCGAGCAATTGGCGCAGCACGGCGAGGAACAGGCCGAGCAGGAAGCCTCCGCCGACTCCACCGACCATGAGCTTCATGCGCTCGGGGCCGGACTTCTCGACCGGGAGCGTCGGCTGGCTCATGACCTTGAGGTTCGACTCCCCCTCTTCGCGGGTGAACTCCATCTTGAGCTCGGCCTGGTACTGCTCGCTGAGCTGCTGGATCTCCTCATCGAGTCGAGCGATATCGCTGTCGAACTCACTGTGATCGGCGAGGCACGTCCGCACCTTCTCAAGGATCTTGTTGACCTCGACCAGTTGCGATTTTTCCTTCTCGATCTCACCTCGCAAGCCCTCGAGGTCTGCGCGAGCGACGCTGAGCTGCAGTTGAGTTTCCGCGAACGCCAGGTTGGGCGTCTTCGTCTCGATAGGATCGCCTTCGGGGATCATCCGCTTCTGACCCTCTCGCTTCTCTTTGGCGGAATCTCGTTTCTTCTCCCAACCCTTGATGAGATCTGCCTTCTCGGAGGTGAGGGCGATGGTGCCGCCGAGTTCGATCGCAGTGATCGCCCGAACGGCATCCTGATACTCCAAGTTCGCGAGGTCCCAATCACCGTTCAGGACTTCGGGCTGCACGACCACGACCGAGAATTCGTCCAAGGCTGCCAGCTCCTTCTCGAGGGTCGGGATCTTGTTTTCGAGCTGAGCGATCGTCACCTCGTGTCCATTGATCGACTTGATGAGGTTCAAGCGATCGGCCTGGCTGACCTCTTTCTCTCTTCCCAAGTCGTCGATCTGGCAAATCGTGTCCTTATGACTGTTGTACTTGTCCTGACGGTCACGCCATATTTCCTTCGCTTCATCGAGACGCTTCTTCACATCACCCGACGCCGGTGAGTAGTACGCGTTGTGCCGATTGATGAAGGCCACGACCACGGCCTCGAGCGAGTCCCGTGCATCCTCGGGCGTGTACGCCTCGTGCGTCACCTCGAGCACGTACGAATTGCGCTGCACGCCGATCTCGGTGTGCTTGCGCAGGTGCTCGGCGGCCTTGACGACGTTCGATTCGAGGTCGTCGCGGATCGGCTTGTCACTGGACTTCAGGTCGATCAGGTACTTCTGCAGCGAGTGCATCAGCACGCCCTTGAGCGGCGTGCCGGTCGAGTCCCCCGCCGTCGGATCCGGGGTCTTCAGCACGAACGACGGCTTGAGTTCGCGCGCGACCTCGGTGTACACGATCAGGTCGTCCAGCAGCGTGATCTCGTCCAGGACGCCGGGCACGTTCATGATGCGGTCGTCGATGCCGGCCGCGTCGTCCGCGTTGGCCTGTTCGAGATCACCCGGCTTGTACTGCAGGTACGCCTTCGACTTGTAGACGTTCGGCATGCCGGCGGCCATGAACAGGCCGCCTGCGCTGCCGAGCAGGATGCAAGCGATGATGATCCAGCGCGAGCGCGCGGCTCCGTAGAGCAGCAGCACCTTCAGATCGAAGGGGGAACCTTGTTCCTCGTCCTCGAGGCCGTCGTGTCTGGGGTCGCTCATGCTTGGATTCCTGATCCTACGGGAGTGCGGGGGATACCGCAGCCCCGATCAAACGCCGCCAGGAACGACGATGTTGGGCCACGGGATCATGCGCTTGATCCACATGTCCAGGAAGATCCCCACATGGTCGATGCGCGTGTTGGGGATGAACAGAATGTCGTGCTGCTGGATCCAGATCGGTTGGGGTCCACCCCACTGCTCTTCACGGAAGTCCAGCACCCAGGAGCGTTGTTCTTTCGTCTCCGGGTCGTATCGAACGAGCAACGTGTTGCCGAGCCACGACGTGTTCTTCAGGTGACCACCGGCCATCGAGAGCGCCTCGAGGATCGAGACCTGCCCGTCGGTGTCCAGGGCGAACGTACCGGCGTCCGCGACCTCGCCCATCACGTGGAAGCTCTTGGGCGCCTGGGTCACGACGACCACGACCAGGTCGCTCACCCGCTCGCGCGCCGCTTGGTACTGCTCCAGCAGGGTCGTGCGCAGCTCTTCGGGCAGGAGCCCTGCGGCCTCGATCGAACCGATGTCGATGAACGTCGCCTGACCATCGGCCTGCACGTTGACGATCTGGTTCAACTCGGGTCCGGACGAGAAGCGCAGCTCCAGCTGATCGCCCGGCGAGATGCGATCCTCACCGGCGTACAAGGTCGCGTTGATGTCCGCCGCAACGTTCTGCAGCGGGTCCCCCTTCGGCCCGGAACAGGCGGAAAGAACGGTCAGCGTAACCAGGGCGAGCGTCGTCGAGCGGAGCATGGGATTCGGTCTGGGGTTCGGAGAACGGGGGCAGAGCCTATCAAGCTCGGTACTGATCGGAAGTCCCGGCCCAGAACGGACGGAGGGATCCGAACTGCCTATCGACCGGCTTCGGGATTCGCTTGAGACGGCGCCCCGGACTGCACGCGCAGCACTCGCCCGCCCGGACCCAGCACGACCGTCGTCGGAATGGGAAGTCGTAGGAAATCCACCAATTGGTCGACACCGGTCAGGCTGTGCTCGTCCGCCAATGCGACGTAACGCGAGGCCAGGGTGACCCCGGCGCGGCGGAGCAGGTCCTCGGCCTTGTACCGATCCTTGGGTGCGTCGAGCGAGATGGGCACGACGCGGATGCCGGCGGGCTTGCCCTTCGCCATGTCGGGCAGGTGGCGCACGCAGGGTCGGCAATAGCTCGCCCAGAAGTGCAGGTGCAGCTCTTCGCCGACTCCGAGCTCGGAGGGGTCGATCGCCTCGACGACCCCCGCGGCGGACTCGAGCTGGAGGATCGGAACGACCTCGCCAGGACCCAGCTTCAGCCCGGCCGGCCAGGGACCGGAGAGCTGCGTCTCCACGACCTCGCGGTCGCGCGGCTCGCTCTCGCCCTGGACCAGCACGACGCGTGCGCCGGCCGGAACCTTGCCGAACGACGCGAACTCGGTCGAACCGGGCCACAGGACCGAGAGCTCGAGCTCGGTGTTGGTCCCCGCTCCGAACAACAGTTCGGGTGCGTCGCAGGTCGCGAATCCGGCACCGCGCGCGAGGATCTGGACGTTCGCGCTCGAGGCGCTCCGGGCCAGGACCTGGGCGCCGATCGCCTCGTCGTTCCCGGACCGCCCCCGCAAGCGAACGGAGATCGAGCGCCCGGGACGTCCCAGGTCGTTGCGCAGCAACACGTGCCGCTCGCGCTGGATGTTGTGGATGAACAGGTCCGCGTCGCCGTCGTCGTCGAAGTCCGCTGCGACCAACGCGCGACCGTCCAGCGGCGAATCGGCGCCCAACACGTCCGACAGGTCGACGAGCTCGCCCTCCGGGGATCCCAGGAAGATCTTGTTGCGCTCGTTGCCGTTGAACGAGAGTCCCGATCGGAACATCTCGCGCGTCCACGGATTGACCGCGATCTCCTCGACCGCGATGTGTTCGTGTTCGCCCGGGGCGCCCAGTCCAAGTTCTTGCGCCACCACGTGGCGCCAGTGTGCGCTTCATGTGTCGGCGGCCAGGTCCCCCGTCACGAACCCGTTGGCGCAGACGACGTCGGTCAGGCCGTCTTGATCCAGGTCGACGAGCGCGCTGCCCCAGGCCCAGCCCGAGTGCGACGCGCCCAGCGCATGATCGACACGCTCGAGCGAGCCGTCCGGACGTCCGCGATACAACACGTTGCCGTCCTTGAGGCCGGCGATCTCGTCGAGCTGGCGCTTGTCGGTGCCGGAGTAACGCTCGAACATGCGCACGGCGGTCGGCGAGTGCGAGCCGGTCAGGAAGACGTCCAGCAGCCCGTCCGCGTCGAGGTCGCCGAATCGCACCCCCACGCTCATCCCGCGCCGCTCCATCCCCATGGCCTTACCGGCGGATTCGAAGGAGCCATCGCCCTTGTTGCGCCAGACCTGGGACGTGCCGAACGTGTTGGCCACGACCAGGTCCTGGTCCCCGTCGCGGTCGATGTCGGCGGCGGCCGCGGAGTAGCCCCAGCTGTGGTCCTGGATCCCGCTCTTGGCCGTGACGTCCACGAACCCGACGCCGGGATCGTTGCGCAGCAAGATGTCGGGCTCGCCGTTGGTCGCCTCCCGCCAGGAATCGTTGCGCTCGATCCCCATCACGCCGTAGCCGCAGAGGAAGAGGTCGGTCCAGCCGTCCCCGTCCGCATCGAACGCGGCCATCGAGTAGGTCGCGTGCCGAATCCCCGCGAGGCCGAGGTCCTGGGTCACGTCGGTGAACCGGCCGCTGCCGTCGTTGCGCCAGGCGCGCGGCGTACGACCCTCTTGCTTGCCCCAACCGACGTGCGCCACGATCAGGTCGCTGTCGCCGTCGCGGTCGTAGTCCAGGAACAGGGCTCCGGTCCCACCACCTTGACCCAGCAGTCCGCGCTCCTCGGCTTCCTCGACGAACGTGCCGTCCCCCACCGCGCGGTAGAGGAAGTTGCGCGTCGATCCCGGCACGAAGATGTCCCAACGCCCGTCGCCATCGACATCGCCGACGGCCACGCCGTTCCAGCCATCACTGTCGTTGCCAGGTTGGCCATAGCGAATGCCTTCGTGCGCCACGCCGCTAGAGCGCGAGACGTCGATGAACCCGGGCTGCGTGCGGTACAGGTCGAAGCCGCCCAGGATCTGCAGCCGGTCCACCAACCACGGCGCGGCCTTGTTGCTGCGACGCGCGATCACGGCGCACGTGCGTTCCAACGACACGCGCGCGCCGGAGGACGCGATGCCCACGACATGCCCCTTCAGCACGAGGCGTCCCCAGGTGATCGGCTCCTGCCCGCGACCCCGTTCGAACTCGGCTTCGAGAACGCGCCAGTGGGACAGGTCGACGCGTTGCCACGGACCTGCGCGCTTGGCCAGTTGCTCGACCCAAGGACCGCGACGCAGCGTGCGGACCTTCGCGAGGTCCACTTCGATGCGGCGTGCGTCGAGGGGCAGGTTCTCGACGGTTCCGGAGGCCGGAGCGAACAGGTCGTGGCCGAGGAAACCGGGCGTGAAGAACGCCGCGGCTCCGTCGAAGTCGCGCACGAAGATCTTGTCGCCGAAGCCCGCGAGGCCTTCACCGACGGCTTCGGACAGGGCCTCCAGAGTGAACGGTCCACGGACTTTGCGCCCGGGCACGGGGATCTCGACCTCGAGCGCGACGTTCGCCGGTTGGCCCGAATTCGGGTCGGCGGGTTGCGAAGGTTCAGGATCGTCGGCGCAACCGGCGCAGCTCAGGATCAGAGCCAGGCCGGTCCAGCGAAGGAAGCGGGCGGGGAGAGTCATCGACGCACCCAATTTACGAATCGGCATCCGCTTCCCCTAGCGCCAAGCCGCGTCCCTGGTAAGAGTCCTGGCGATTCCGCAGCGCCCCCGGTGCGGCGCTCCGTCCGGCCTGCGCCGAACGACCGTTCAGATCCAGGTCAGGAGTCCCGCCTGCAGCAGGCCGATGAGCCCGCCGAGCACGGCACCGAGCAGTTCGATCGAACGCAGTTCGCGGGCGGCGACCTCGAGCACCAGCGCTTCGAGCTTCTCGACCTCGAACTCGGCGACCTTCTCGCGCACGAGTCGCTCGACGTCGAGACCCGACTCCAGGGCCTTCTCGAACACGCCGACCAGGCCGTCCGTGTCCTCGAGGATCCCGTCGACGAACCGACGCCGCAGATCCCCGACGCGCTCGTCGGTCAGGAACCCACCGACCATCGGAAGGGCGCGCAACTCGGCGATGCGCGGCTCGAGCCCTTTGGACAGGGCGCTGTCGACGATGGAGCGCAGGTCCAGGCTGCCGAGCGCCCGCACGAGGTCCTCGTGCCGCACCAGGTGCCCACCGACCACGCGGCCGATGGCCTCGGCCAAGTCCGGCTGGCGTCGCCCGACCAGGCCCTGGATCCGCAGGCCCAGTACGCGGCGCGGCTGCAGCGGGCGAAAAATCATGCGCACCGCGAGACGGTTCGTGCCGTAGCCGATGAGCGCGCCGACCGCGGGAACGACGGTCCAGGTCAACCAGGGGTCTGCCATGGGCGACAGCATCGGGACTGGCCGGTTGAGCGGCAAGGCCGAGGAGGCGGAACCGACGCGTCCGATCCGCTAACCTCGGCGAACCGGAGCCGACCGCTCCCCTCCCACGTCGTGGTCCCCTTCCTCACCGAAACCCCACCCAAGAGCTTCGTGCTCGGCGCCACCGGACACGTCGGTCGAGCCACGGTGCGCGAACTGCTGCGCGAGGTGCGCCCAGGGGCCCAGGTGACCGCCCACATCCGGCCCGATTCCCCCGACCTGAAGACGTGGGAAGCACGCTTCCGCGAATGGGGTGCCGAGGTCGTGGTCTGCCCCTGGACCGCAACGGAATTGGGGAAAGCCATGACCACGGCGGCTCCGACCCACGTTTTTTTCCTGCACGGCACGCGAACGGCCGGGGCGGAATCGGCCGATAACCAGGGTGGAGCAACGCCCCCTGTGGACCTCTCCCTGGCCCAGGTCGGGATCGAAGCGGCCTCGGCCCTGGAACCCCGGCCCCGGCTGGTGTACTTGTCGATCAGGGGAGCATCCCCTGATTCACGCGGGTACGTGCAGCGCACCCGCTGGCAAGTGGAGAACATGGTGACATCGAGCGGCATCCCCTGGACGATCTGCCGAGCCCCGAGACTCGAGGGTTCGGGGCTGGGATCACAGCCCTGGTCCGTGGCTCTCGCCGCCATGCTGGAACGGGTGGCCGCGTTGGGTCTGCGCCTCGTCGGAGCCGCCCAGACCGCCGCGCGCCTGCGACCGATCCAGGCCGAGGAACTCGCCTACGGGCTGGTCCACTCGGCGTTCAACTACACCACCATCGGTCGCGTGCTCGAAGCCGAAGAGCTGCGCTACCGCACCGCCATCCACCGTGCAGGCTGGATCCCGGCGACGCGCCGGGAAGATCCCAGGCACTAGATGGCACTTCGCCCCTTGTCCATTTCACACCCCCAACCCATGGAGCCCCGCTATGCGCCGCGACCCCCGTCACGAGCTTGCCAAGGAACACGGATCGCACACCCTCGAAGTGGTGCGCGGCATGGTCTTGTCGGTGCATGGCGACGATGTCTTCGTCGAGCTGGGACCGAACCGTCAGGGTGTGATCAGCGTTCGCGAATTCGACGAAGCGCCTGAAGAGGGCGACACGTTCTCGTTCACGCTACGCGGCCGCGAGGAGAGCCTGTGGTGCCTGGCGCTCGCCGAACGACGCAGCATGGCCAGCTGGGAGGAGATGGAGGTCGGCAGCCTCGTCTCCGCGCGCGTCCTGCGACTGCACGACGAGAACTTCCAGCTCAAGGTCGGCGCGCTGCACGCCTGGATGCCCCGTTCCCAATGCGGCATCCCGCGCGGGCACGACGTCAAGCCGCTCATCGGCAAGACGCTGACCGTCGAGGTCATCGAGATCGACACGCGCCACCAGCGCGTGATCGTCAGCCGCAAGACGGTGCTGCAACGCGAGAAGGAGCAACGCGGCACGCGCATCCACATGGTGCCGGGCGATCGCGTCAACGGACGCATCACCCGCATCGAGCCGTACGGCGCGTTCGTGCAACTCACGCGCGGCCGCTTGGGCATGATCCACGTGTCGAACATGGCGCACGAGCGGATCGACGACCCCTCGACGCTCTTCCGCGTCGGCGAGACCGTCGAAACGCGCGTCTTGTCAGTCCGCGCGGACGGCAAGCGCATCTCATTGGGCATGAAGCAGCTGACCGAGAACCCCTGGAACGCACTCGAGCGCTCCGCCTACGAGGGCCAGCTGGTCGAGGGCACGGCGATCCGCATCGCAGCCTTCGGCATCTTCGTGCGCGTCGAACCGGGCGTCGTCGGACTGGTCCACGACAGCCAGCTTCCGGGCGGCAAGGCCGGACGCGCCGGCGTGGCGCGTGGCGACAAGGTGACCGTGCGCATCCTGTCGATCGACGTCGAGGCCGAGCGTTTGAGCCTGTCCCTTTTGCACCGCTCGGGCCGCGCACTCGCGCACGACGAGGCGACGATGGTCGAGGACCTCGACGCGCTGGCCGGCGAACTGTGCGAGACCGAGCACGGCACGAACCTGGGCGACCTGTTGCGTCGCGCGATGCATGCACAGACCAAGTCCGACGACGTGACCGAGCATCGCGACGCGGGCTAGAGCCCGGTTGCGAACCTAGGTCGATGCACGCGCGCCGCTCAGTTGAGCGGCGCGTATCGTTGAAGACCGATCATGCGCGCCGCGCCCCCGGCCAGGATCGGAGCCCCAAACAGTGCGGGTGCGGCCATCAAGCCGGAATTCACCAAGGTCAACTGCAACGCCGTGCACACGACTGCAGCGGTGACCGTGATCGTGAGTTCACCACTCTCGGCCACGGCCCAGAACACCCCCAAGAGCACGCCGGCCACACTGGCCCACGCCAGGTTCTGCAACAGGATGGCGACCGTCATGCCGCCGGTGAAGTGCTTCAGGAACCCACCGAGAACGGAGCACACCACGAGCTGTACGCAGAACAGGATCAACCATCCCTCGAACATCGTTCGACCCGGACTGAATCGCGACCGCACCGTGTAGCTCTCCCATTGCGCGTCCTGCGTCACCCAACGGTTGCGGACCACGTCCTGCGCATCAGGATCGAGGAGCTGGAACCAGTCCTCCTTCTCACGCGGATCGACGGTGAGCGGAGCGAAGGTGGATGCGGAGGATCGGGAGCCCATTCGGGCTTCATCGACCAGGAGCTGGCCCCAAGTGGAGTTCTGGCCTCGGTGCTCGAATGGAGACGTCGGACACGCGTACGATGCGGGCTCATGTCCCGCAAACGCCTCTGCCTGATGGTGCTCGCTGCGCTGCTCTTCGTCACCTACGTCCCCATCGAGGACTACGACGACGAGGCGGTCGTGATCACCCGCGACGAGAACGGCGAGTGGGAGTACGAGGGCGACAGTGCATTCCGCCTCTCCCTTCAACTCGCGAAGACCACCACGACGTCACGCGACAACACGACGGTCACGTCCAGCCCCGATTCCGGCGCCTGGCGTTGCGAGCGCATCTGGATCCTGAACACTTCGGACTCGGACATCACGCGCGCGGTGGGAGTCGCGCTCCAGCAGGAACTGCTGAAGCAGGCGCCCCTGAACGAAGTCGCCTACTTCGGCCACGACGAACTCCCCCTCGACGTACGCCGGCCCCCGGATCTCTACGTGCTCCTTCGACTCGATGAATCGCACGGTTTCGTGATCCCGGGCTACTGCCGGTTCGGCGCATCGTTGAACATCGTTGCAGCCCGGCGACCCGACCTGGCCATGGGCAGCCTCGACCACTCGGGAGTACCCGTCACGGTGAAGTCCGAGATCGAGTGCTCTTCGAGCGTATTCGGGATCCTGACGCCGAGCGCCCGCCGCAGTGCGATCGCCGAAGCAGTCGTGACCAACCTGGATCTCGAGACCCAACTGACCTGGGCCGATGAGCAGCTGCCCCGTCATCCGTCTCCCAACCTGGACTGGATCGAGGACCGGGCCGTGCCGCCCGGCGACCTCCCTACGTTCGGCGACAACGCGACCGGCCTACTCCTCTACAGCCAGGGTGCGTGGCTGCGTCACGAGGAGACGCTCTGGCAGGTCGAGGTCCATGGGGACGTGAATGCCTGGGCGAAGAACTACCTTGGACAACTCGAGAGCCTGGGATGGAGCACCTTCGATCCGCGCCATCCGAGGGAACTGGACTCGCCTCTGGCCACCGCGATGAAGGGTGCACGCTATCTGACCCTCAGCTCGACCACGGGACCTGCGATGAAGTTCCGCACTGCCGTGGGGATCGATCTGGAGAAGAGAGAACTGGTTTCCCGCCCCGTGGGCCGCCCCTCGGACACGAGGGCCGATGCCACGAACACAGTGCTCATCAGCCACGAGACGCGCTACACCGGCCACCAGATCCTGCGCCTGTTCGAATTGAACCAGGACGCCTGGTCCGACATGATCCCTCACCTGTCCAACCGCGAACGCCGCCTGCTCCAGGGGGAGCTCGACGGGACCACGAACCCCGCTCTGCAAGAACTGGCGGGCCTCCTCGCCCAGGACTAGACCGATGAGCGACTCCCCCACGAACGAACCGCCCAAATGGCTGCGCCCGGTCCTTGAATTCGGACCGCTGGTCATCTTCTTCGGTGCGCAGAAAGTCACCAAGAACATCGACCCGAAGGGGCTCGACGGCCTGTGGTACGGGACGATCGCGTTGATGGCGGCGCTGACGGTGTCGGTGATCGTGTCGCGCAAGATGGAGGGTCGCTGGCCCACCGTGCCGCTGATCACGGCGGTGTTCGCGCTGATCATGGGCGGCCTGACCCTGTGGCTCGCCGACGAGCAGTTCATCAAGCAGAAGCCGACGATCGTGAACGCGATCTTCGCGGGCATCCTCGGCTTCGGACTGCTGCGCAGGACGTACTACGTCAAAGCGGTGCTCGGTGAGGCGATCGCGATCACCGAGGAGGGTTGGCGCAAGATGACCGCGCGCCTCGTGCTCTGGTTCGGGTTCCTGGCGGGCCTGAACGAGGTGCTGTGGCGCACGGTCTCGACCGACATGTGGACCAACTTCAAGGTCTTCGGCATGCCGATCCTGACGATCGTGTTCATGCTGACGCTCGGACCGCTCGTGGCGAAGCACGAGGTCAAGCTCGAGTCCTCGGAAGCGCCTGTGAACAGCTGAGGCTCTCGCCTCTCTCCCATCCGATGACCCATCGCCTCCGGCTCTCGCCCTGCTTGTTGTTGGCCACGCTGCTGGTATTCGCCACGTCGTTGGCCGGTTGCGGCTCCGAGTCCAGATCGGACACGACCCCGTCCGTGGTCCAGGTTCACATCGGTGGACTCACGTCCGTGGAACGCGTCCTCATCGAGCGGGACGGACAGCGCGAGATCGCCCGAGTGAATCGAGACCTGCTCGAGATCCCAGGTGTCCACGACGTCACCTCGGCCCTGGACGGCAGCGACCTCGAATGGCGCCTCGTCGTCGATGCCAGGCATCGAACCGTGTGGACCTCGATCGCGGCAATCTGCAATCAGATCGCGGAGCAACGCCCCCGCGTCGTTCGCGATCACGCGGGCCGTTGGCACACGACCACGCACGCGGACATCGGTTTCGACATCGAACCCAGCCCGCTCGTGCGAACCCTCGTGTTCGAACCGACCCGCACCGCGAACGTGTCGTTGACCGCGATCGCCCGCTCGCTCGCCGAGGTCCCGGGCGTGCGCTTCGCCCATGCGTCGGGGGCTCGTTTCGAACGAACCACCGTCGAGACGGGTCCCGACAGGCTCGACGCGTACGGACTCACGGTGGACGAGATCGATGGCGCGGTCCGACGCGCCTTGGGTTTGCGCCTCGACCTCGAGGACCTCGAGGCCTTCGTCGTCCGCACGCACGAGGATCACCTGATCCGGCTCGGGGACGTCTGTCGGGCCCACCACGAGTTCGTCGACTCCGCCCACGTCCACCGACAGAGTCCGATCGGAGTCGTCCAGGTCGTGCACACGACCGACACGGATTGGGACCAGGTCCTCCAACGCGCCGTCGAGCTGGGCACGACCGAGAGACTGCTGGTGCACTGGCTGCGTCCCACCGAGGCCGAGCGCGAGAAGGCCGACGCCACGCGGATCGACAGCTTCGAACGCACCGTCTGGATCGACCTCGGAGGAGCCGACGACCTGACGCTGGCCCGCGAAGCCCAAGGCATCGCTCAAGCGGTGAACGACCTTCCCGCGGTGTACGTCTGGCCCCAATCCGTTCCGAAGATCCACAACGAGCTCGACCTGCAGCTGAACGATGCCGGACGCTCGCTCGGCCTGACCCCGCGCGACCTTCCGTCCATCCTGTTCCAGGACGAGCACGGGCAGCTGCTCCCGTTCGACTCGATTCGGGTACGGACCCCGGATGGAGCGAGTGTGCCCCTCACGAGCGTCACGAAAGCCACCGAGACCGAGGTCGCCCGTCCGCGGGTGAACGTCGGACGCAACGCGGTCGTACGAATCCTGGTGCGGCTCGAGGGGCAGGAGGATCGTGAAGCTCAGCTCGAATCGATCCGCGATGCGGTCGACGCGCTGCCGTTGCCGTCCACGGTGAGGGTCGCGGTCCGGGCACTCGCCTCCGAGTCGTTCTGACCTCGGCTCGCCAGGTCCTCAACGTCGCAACGCGACGTCCATCCGGAACTGGAAGCTGAGTTTCGGGTCGCCCTTGCGCCACAGACTCTCGGCATAATCGTCCGCACGCTGGGTCGCCACGACGTCGAACGTCCGCCCCGCGGCGATGACCTGGAACGGCTGCGTCACGTCGACGACGCGGGAATCGATCCACAGCGTGACGCGCCTCACGTCCCCGGTGACGTGGATCTTCTGGCCGTCGACCCGCACGTCGACGCGCTTGCCCTCCTCGGGCTCGTCGACGCTGATCCACGAGAACTCCTTCAGCACGTCGTCCGTCATCGTCCACGTGATCTCTTTGGGGACGGTGGTGCGCGACGTCTGCAACTGCGTCTCCAGGAGGTCCCGGTCCGGCAGTCCGCCGTGCCCGTGCCCCGGTTCGAACAGGAAGTCGACGGGATAGATGTCCTCGCGGCCGCCCTTCAGAGTCTGGATATCTTCGGCGAAGGCTTCGCAACGTTCGCGACGTCCGTAAGCGGTGTCGTTCTCGCCCACCATGTACGTGAAGCGCGTCGTGCGCAGGTTCTCGCCGGCGGTCTCACCACCGGTCGGCGCCGCGGCGCTGGAGTGAATCGTCGCGAAGCGCCACGGTATCTTCGTGCCGATCACGAAGGCGCCGTAACCGCCATGGCTGTACCCGATCAGGTGAACGCGGTCCGAATCGACGTCGCCGAAGCGCACGAACTGCTGGACCAAGTTCTCGATGAGCGGGCTGATCTTGTCGTCGTAGACGCCGTTCCACTCGTTGTTCGGAGCGCGCAAGGCGACGTACTTGTAGCCGCCGTGCTCGGGGTGATCCTTGTAGTAGACCTGCATGTGCTCCCACTGGGAGTCGTTGACCTCCTTTGCCGCACCGCCCCCACCGTGCATCGCGATGACGAGGCCCCAGCCGTCCGCCGGACGCTTGCCGACCGTCTTGACCGTGTAGGGCGAGAGTCGCTCCGGAGCGAAGGCCTTGTTGACGTCGAACGCCGCCTTGTGCCGCGCGCGAATGTCGGCGTGCTCGTACCCCCACACCACGCAAGGCAGAAGGCCCGCCTCGCCGCGCCCCCCGAAGATGTTCAAGAAGGGCAGTTTCTCGCCGCTCTCGCGTTTCTCGAACCACTCCTTCATCACCAACTTCGGATCCTCGCCGGACACGAACCCGGGCCAGGACCAGACGTCCTGGCTGTCGTAGAAGACGTCGACGTCCTCGGGGACCTGGGTGACCCACGGGAAGGACCAACCCTCGGGCGTGTCGATCTGCAGGGCCAGCGTGGCGCCGCGCGGCACCTCGCATTCGAGGATGTCGTTGGTGTCCTTGTCGGCCCCCTTGGTCGTGCCCTCGAAGTGCACACCCTTGACGCCGTTGACACTCACTCGCAAACCGATAGCGACTCGCTTTCCCTTCGGGATGTCGAACGCGTCGAAACGGAAGCGCGTCGTCGTGGGCTTCGCCTCCTCCGCGACGGGCGGCGCTTCGTCCTGGTAGCGCGCCGTCACGTCGATGCCGGGCACGGGTCGGTCCGGTGCCCAGGGCAACGCGAACGGCGTCTGGGTCGCGCTCCAACCGACCGCGAAGATCGCGTGCAGCGGATCGCCGGCGATCGCGCGCTTGGCATCCGCTTCGAACCAACCGTGGTCGAGTCCCTTGGGATCGGGCTCGGCCGCGCCGACGAAGTGCCACTCGCCCTCGCTCCAGATCTCGACCCACGTGTGGTTGCCCTGCTTGTCGACCCAGCTGGGTGTGCCGACGAGGCGCGCGGGCACGCCGACCGAGCGGCAGGCGTTGCTCAGCAGGATGGACAGGCCGGTGCACGAGGCGAGACCTTGTTCGATCGACTCTTTCGGGCTCTGGTCGGCACGCTTGCGCGCCGTCGAGTACTTCACGCCGAGCTCGCTGAAGATCGTCTCGTTCAACGTCTTCGCAGCGGCCGCCGGCGTCGTCGCGTCCTTCACGACGGGCCACCAGCGCTCGGTGAACTCGGCGCGCCACGGGTCGCGCGGCTCGGTGACGTTGGCGTACGGCAGCACGAACTCCTGGAACACGTCCTCGGGCAGCGCAGCACCCCAGGCCGCGCGGGCCTTGGCGACGTGCGCGAGCTGGACGTTCTCGAGGACCTGCGCCGGGTCGAGGCTGGTCACATCGGCTTCCGGCATCGAGCGCAACAGATGCGCCAGGTCCGCGCGGTGCTCGGTCGACACGGCGTCCAGGATCGCGGCCCAGGAGCTACGCGCCTCACCGGCACGTGCGATCGAGGTCTCGACGTCGGCGTCCCACCAGACATCGGTGGAGACGTCCTGGGGCGTGAGGAGACGGAAGCCCATCAGGGCCGGGAGAACGAGCAGGAGCAGAAGGAAGCGCATGGGAGGTCCGGAGGATTCGGGTTCCCGAAGAGGCTACCGATCTGCACCGTCGTTGGGGCGCACGAACCCGAGGGACGTCCAGGTCCTACGCCGTCGATACGCCGCGAACGTCCTCCGCGTCGCTACCAGCGCGCGCATTCGGTGCAGGTACACGCGGGGTCGTACGACTCGGGCGCGTCGTCGGCGCCGCTGTAACCCATGCCTGCCAATTCAGCTTCGAGCGCTGCGCCCGACAGCTCGCTTCCACCCCAATCCTTGGGTCGCGCGTCGCCGAGCCATTCCACGATCTTGGCGCGGAGTTCCTTGGAGCGTTCGGGGTTCGCCTCGGACACGTCGGTCGCGGCTTCGGGATCGGCCTTCAGGTCGAACAACTCGAACTGATGTCGGCGGCGACTCAGGTCGCCCGGGCGCACGCCCTCGTCGCAGAGATGCAGCACGCCGAGCCAGCCGGCGAACTCGCCGGAAGCAGCTTCGCCATTGCGCGCCAAACCGAACCGCGTGAACTCCTCGCCCACGCGGAATGCTGGACCAGGTCTGAGTGGGAACGTTCCGGCACCCTTCGGGAACTGCTCCGCGACCACTCCGGACCATTCCAGGAGACGTGCACCGAGATCCGAGTTCATGTACGGACCATCGATCCTTGCTCCGACCGGGACATCGGGTCCCGCGAAGATCATCGGCACGCGCAACGTCGCACGATCCAGGTGACGGTGATCGAACCACCCATCGTCGACGCCGAGGTGTTCCCCATGATCCGCCGTCAGCGCGATCGTCGCGTTCGCGAACGCCGGATGCACGAGCACGGGCGCCAGGCGTTGATCCACGCGCGTGACCTCGCCGCGATACTGGGCTTCGAGGTAGTTCAGATCGCGCACGCCCATGGCCCAACCCGGTACGCGACGCGGCACAGCGAGCTCGGCACGTTTGGGGTCGATGTCCTCGGGCCAGTAGCCCGCGAACGCATCGGCCGGAGGTCGGTACGGCGCGTGCGCGTCGAACAGATGCAGCCACGCGAACACGGGACGGTCGTCGGGCACGTCGTCGAGCCAGCGCAGCATGCGCTCGGGCGCGTCGAAGCTGTCCGACTCGTCCGCGTGCGGCGCCGCGTAGCGATCGAAGCCTTGATGCAGGCCCGAGCGCTCGGGCGCCAGGTGGCTCGCGCTGACCGCGGCCATCGTCAGGAAGCCGGCATCGCGAAAGATCTCGGCGAGCGTCAGCGCCTTCGGCAGCAGCGGCGTGCGATTGTTCAGCACGCCGGTGTCGCGCGGATGCACGCCCGTCATGATCGCGACGTGCGACGGATTGGTGATGTGCGTCGTCGCCCAACAGTCCGTGAAGATCGTGCCGCGTTCGATCAACGCGTCGATCGCGGGAGTGCGCACGTCGACGCCATCGCCGGCGAGGCCCAGGTAGTCGCCGCGGTGCGTGTCGGACGTGATCAACAGGACGCGCGGCGGGGTCGGCCGCAATTCGACCTCCTCCCAAGCCAGCGCGATCGCAGCGGTGGACGTCGCGGACTCGAGCCGCACGTCGAACGTCGCGTCGGCGTCGCATTCGAAGATCCGCGTCCACGCATCGGGAGCGAGCTGGCCGAGGTCCAGCTCGCGCAACGCGTCCGGCAGGTCGTCCCCGACCAAGCGCGCATCGGCCGGCATCGGTCGACCGCCCGGCACGCCCAAGCTGAGCGTCACGCGGAAGTCCTCGGAGGCGCCCAGACGCAACGAACGGCCGTGACCCGCGAACAACGGGATCGCCTGGCGCGTTTCACGGCCGACCGTGGCCACGTGCGCTCCCGGATCGAAGTGAGCCGCTTGCGTCGAACGCACCAGCTGCACGCCGCCGAGCTCGTTCCACTCCGCTTGCCCGGTGAACGCGATGCGGACCGCGTCGATCGGACCACCGACCAGGTTCTCGGGCTGCAACGTCAGCACGAGACGCTCCGGCGCATGTTCGTCGATTCGTTCGGAGGGCGTGCCGTGCAACACGTCGCCGTCCCGCACCAGGCCGACGACGACCGTGTCGCGCGATGCGGAAGCGACCTCCAGGATCACGCTGTCGAACGTGCTCGGATCGATGTCGATGGCGAACTCGATCGAGCGCGCTCCCGATCCACCGAGTCGCAGTCGTCCGTCCACGACCGCTTGCGTCTTGGCGGTCACGACCGCACGGGCGGGATCGAGCGTCCGCACGACCTCGGGCCGGCGCAGGTCCTCGAGCGCAGATCGCTGCCTGGTCCCCACTTCGTCCACGCGCAGTCCGGGCGGGTTCGGCGCCGGGCTGCAACCGAGCAGACCCCAGGCGACGAGGACGAGCAGAGTGAGGAGGACGGGGCGCACCCCTACAGAGTACGGCAGGGCGCCAGGGTGTCGCGGGTGGCAGGGTCCTCGGCCTCGACTCGATGCAGCGCGACCGGATTGAGTCAGCTCTGGAACCTGGGACTGGCATCGAAATGGAGAGCGGCTACCCTTCTCCTCGTGAACGACGAAACCACCATCATCGCCAAGGGCTCCCACGGGGCCCTGAAGTCGACCCAGAAGCTGCTCACCTCGAACGGGATCGGTGCCGAGATCGTGCAACCGCCCGGCGAGGACCTGAACAAATGAGGCTCCAAGCTCTGGCTCGTGGTCGCGAGTCATCAAGCGAGAGATGCTGCTGGAGTCATGGTCGCCGCCGAACGCGCGGGCATGTCCCAGGTCGAGCTCGACGCCGCGGACTGCGTGATCGACCTCGACGCCGATCAGGCCAGTTGCCCGGCATGCATGGGGACGATTCCGAAGGGATCCGTCATGTGCCCCGAGTGCGGCCTGCGCATCGGGTGAGCCGCCAGGCTGCTCCGGACCTGCGAAGTGCAAGGGCGTGACGAGGCGTGGAGTCCACCGGGCACACGGCCTGAACGTCCCTCGGACGACTCGAATCGCGACGGTCCGCGGAACTTGACGGATCGAGCGGTGGAGATCGCCGGGCGCTCGGCCTAGGGTCGGCCCCGTGTTCCCCGAACCTCCCCTCGAGGTCTACGCGCATCCACGCAAACGACCCTGCCAAGAACGCGCGCTCGTCCTGCGCGCCGTCGGCCTGCCCAGCCAGGTCCTCCAGCACGAGGGCTTCTGGCGCCTGTTCGTCCCTGCCGAGATCTTCGAGCGCGCCCACGCCGAGCTGGTCGGCTACGACGAGGAGAACAAGGGCTGGCCGCCGCCCAAGGTCCAGGGAGCGCATCGCTCCTCGGGTCGCCGCGAGACGGTCGCGTATGCAGCCCTGATGATTCTGATGTACCCGATCGGGCAGAAGGGCCTGCTGGGCACGGATTGGTGGACGCCCGGCCGCGTCGCCGGGGACCTCGTGCGCGACGGCGAGGTGTGGCGCACGGTGACGGCCTTGACCTTGCACGTGGACCTCTCGCACCTGGCGGGCAATCTGCTGTTCGGCGTCCTGTTCGCGCTCGTCGCCAGCCAGAGTCTCGGACCCGGCCTCGTCTGGTGGGGTGCGCTCCTGTCGGGCGCGTTCGGCAACGCGTTGAACGTCGTGTTCCGTGACCCCGAGTTCCGCTCGGTCGGAGCGTCGACCGCGGTGTTCGGGATCGTGGGGTTGATGAGTGCGTTCGAGGCGCTACGCCGAGACTCGCCGGGCATACGCACGTTGCGCAGCTTGGGTCCGGTCCTCGGCGGCGCCGTCCTGCTCGGGTTCCTGGGCATGGGCGGCGGCGAGGGCTCGCCAGATCGCGTCGACATCGGGGCTCACGTCTTCGGTTTCCTGGTCGGCTCCGTGTTCGGTGCGACGTGCGCATGGCTGCGACTTCCCGACCGCATCCACTCCCGCGCACAACACGTCCTCGCCGCAGCGGTCGCGCTCCCACTGGTCATCGCGTGGGTCCTCGCCCTCGTCTGACACGACCGGAGAAGACGCACGAAGTTCGGAGAGGCCAACCACCACTTCGGAATTGCCCTTAAGGCGAACGACGAGGAACGTCGCGGCATCCTTCGGCGACAGCGAGAACGCGGTATTACCAATCGGTAAACGGCGCGAACGCGAAACGGACTTGTGATCCCTGCCAAGTGGTGTTCAACTGCCTTCGTGACCTTCGGGTCGCACGGCGACGACGGTCGCCTCGACGAACGTCTGCTCCGCAAGGAACGAACGCTCGGACGACGGTCAACCTGCGGGATGGGAGAGGACCCCGCTAACCGACCCGGACTGGGCTTATGAGAGGCCCCCAGAAGGCGCTACGTAGTAGCGCCTTCTTCTATGGATGGAGTAGGCGGTACGTAGTTGCTGCGCCTTCTTCTATGGATGGAGTAGGCGGTACGTAGTTGGTGCGCCTTCTTCCATGGATGGAGTAGGCGGTACGTAGTTGCTGCGCCTTCTTCCATGGAAGGAGTAGGCAGCACACAGCTGCAGCACCTTCCTCCCGACCCATCCACGAACGCCAACGGCCACCCAGCAGCTTCGCTACTGAGTGGCCGTTGACCTGCGCTGGAAGAGCGTGGCGGACGCGCCGCACGCCATCGGGGACTACGCCCGAGACCTCAGAGGTGCTCGAACAATCCCGTTCCACCCGTCGGATCGGTGAGCGTCACCGGAGTCGCGGGGTGCACGAGGTCCGAGGTCAACCAACTCTTCCAGGGGCGCGGATCCCGATCGGCGATCCACCCCAGAGCCTCGGCAGCGTACGCACGATCCCAGGCCGCCAGGTCCGGATCGAGCGCCACTTCGAGCAACGTCCCTACAGCGCGCACGTCCCCCACCCAGGCGAGGGCGCGTGTCGTGGCATAGCGACTGGTCGTGCAATGGCACGAGTCATACGTCACCAAGAGATCGGGGACGACCGTTTCGTCACCCAGGAGCGCGCGGCCGATGGCGGCACCCTCCATCCATTCGGGATCGTGGTGACCCTCTTTGGTTCCGACGCGCATCTCCTTGAGGAAGCTCGCATCACCCAACATTCCGAGCGCGGTGGTCATGCGACCGCGCCATCCGAACGCATGCATCTTGCCGTAGCGATAACGGATGACCGCAGCCGACTCCGGCGCTCGCACGAGGCCCGCAGCCAACGCCACGGTACCGGTGCGCTCGATCACCTTGACCTTGCCCACCAGGTTCGTGATCTCCGTCTGCGCATGCGGATCGACGGCCAAGTGGTCCTCGCGCAAGCGATTCCCGAGCACGCCCATGCCCAATCCGATCCAGGGTTGGTCGAGCGCCTTGGAGGTCCGAAGTGCATCCATCAACATCCCGGTCGCATCCCCGACGCCTGCACGGGCATGCCCCGCTCCGGTTCCGGCCCGGGAACCCACCTGGCCCAAGGCGATCGGTGCGAGCGAACGGACCCCGCGGTCGCGATCGTCGAGCGCAAGCATCAAGGTGCGACGGATGCGGCGATCGAGAGTGTCCTCGTCGCTGTCTCCGACGCTGCCCAGGGCCACGGTCGCCGCACGACGCGTCTCGGTGCGCGTCCGGCTCTTCGGATCGAGCAAGCGAACCAGTTCGAAGGCCGTCTGTTCACGGCGCACGGACGTCACGTGCTGTGCGCAGCGGCCCAGGACGATCGGCAGCTGGGCTTCCAGGGCATGATCGAGCCTGCGCTCGGTGAACAGTTCGAGGACCGAGACCGTCAGGCCGTCGAAGTCGACTTGATCCTCCAGCGGGCGAGCGACCAGGGGCTTCGCCGCGATCGCCAGCCCCACGGCACTGGCCACGCGCAGATCGGTGTCCGCCTTGCGGTCGACGAGGATCGGCTCCAGGTGATGGATCGCGAGCTGAAGCGGACCCACGTCCGAGCAGCGGGCTGCGCAGAGTCCCAGGGACTCCGCTGCCAGGCTGCGCAGGCGCGTCGGCACCGAACGCTTGGCGACGTAGGCACGACCGTTGGTCGTGTCCTGCACCAGTTCGGAGAGCGCGATGGCCGCGTCCCCTGTACCCAGCACGCCAAGCGCGACGACGGCACCTTCGCGTACCCAAGCGTTGCCCGTGAAGAGGCGACGCGTGAAGAGCGGCACCAGATCGGTGCCACCCTCGACAGGACCGAGCCGCGCCAACGCCATCATCAACGCATGCTCGTGGACGAAGCTCTGTTGTTTGGCGAACTCGGCGACCAAGGACGGGTGCAGCGAGCGCGCGACCAGGGACTCGGAGATCCCTGCACGTCGTTGTCCGGGTCGGCGGGCCGAGCTGTTGGCGGGCGAGTCCCCGGGGGACAGCGGCGTGTTCGCAGCGCCCACGACCCCGCGCGCGAGATCTCCCTCGAGGTCGATGTAAGCGCCACGGTTGTAGTGCCACCAGACGTCCCAGTCCGCGGGGTCGAACGCGGCCACGCCGGCGCCCTGCGAGAAGACGATCTCCTGGTCCTTGGGCTCGGCGCTGGACGGCTCGGTGGTCGGACCCGTGGACGGCTGGACGACCGGCCCCGGGTAGCCCTGGGTCGGACGCGGGGGCCGCGCAGGGATCGTCGGACGCACCGTCGGAGGAGCCCCGGGGGGCGCCTGGGCGTTCGGGCAGATCGGAATCAGGTACGGGGTCTCGGCATCCTGGGGTCCGAGCGACAGTGCGGGCCCGGTCAGGAGCCAGCCTCCGAGGAGCGCTAGGGATGCGGCCTTGCGGACGCTCAGGATCGACGAGCCAGGTCGGGCGGGATTCGGTTTCGGAATGGGACTCTGCATAGGTGGTTTCCGAGGTGATTCGCGGCAATCCTCGTGCCTCCTGCCCCAAGTCGGGAGAAGAAATCGGCGCGGTGGGGCGCCAGGGACCCTGGAGGGGGATATCGTTCGCCGAAGCGAACCCGTTCCGGGTGCATTCCGGTGTCGGAAATCGCTCCCCGTGTGCGATCCCGCCCGATTCCCAGGCCATGACGACCTCCGCGACCTCCCCCAAAGTCTGCCCCAACTGTGGGGTCCAGCTTCCCGACATCCCGCTGTCGTTGTGCGCGTACTGCGCCATGCCGATCGGACTCGCGACCGAGGCCAAGAGCGAGGACGGCGAGAGCCCCAACGCGCCTCGTATCGCCAAGGTCGAAGGGCACGACCAGTTCGCGGAGGCGTTGGCCTTCGTGCCGCCCGAGGGACCTGCCTACACGCGCGGTGGCCAGTTGCAGTTCCGAGGTCGCATGATGCTGACGCTCGGCGTCTCGTTCACCGTGGCCGTCGTCGTTTCGACCCTGGCCGTGGACTCCGGGTTCGGAGTCGGCCAATGGATCCTCGTCGTCCTCGGAGTCCTGGCGATCGCCTGGGGCGTCAGCCTGCATGTGCGTGGCTCGAAGGTTCGTAAGGAGGCGGTGGCCGCGCCGCTCCTGTCCCGCGCGGGCCTCATCCTGGACCGTCGCAGCGAGACCGAACTGGACGGCCTGACCGGTCGCACCACGTACTACTTCGACATCGAGTTGTCCGGTGGTATGCGCGGTGAATTTGCGTGGCCCGGTCGCGGTGCGCACGAAGACCCGTATCCGTCCAACCTGCCCGGCGTGGCCTACACGCGCGGCAAGGAACTCTTGCAGTTCCGCCACATCCGCGTTTGATCGCGGTTTCCGAACCGTCAACGACTCGGCCCTACGAGCGCAGGTCGTCCCGGGTTCGGGACGCGGAGTCGAACCTGCGATTCGTACCGCGTCCTGCTCCGCGATCCTGCCGTTGTAGGGCGGAGAGCCCAAAACCATGACCACCACTCTCGATCTCTCC
>TARA_R110002096_G_scaffold12990_3_pt1 | contig 36397 bp, 29 predicted proteins | sample TARA_R110002096 | Tara Oceans TARA_R110002096 (sample SAMEA4397295) | marine metagenome | biome: Polar Biome; feature: [DCM] deep chlorophyll maximum layer (ENVO:01000326); material: water (ENVO:00002006), including particulate matter (ENVO:01000060) such as... | depth 35 m
GCTTTGTTCTTTTTGGTGGTATGGAAACGGTTATGGCACGACCAGCGTTGGCAATTGCCGCCGCATGTGAACATCTTGAACGTTGGCTGTATAACCTCGTGCTTGGCTTTGGGCGGATCAATATTTCGCTTGGCTGGCTTGCCCGCAAAATCGACATTAACGGTATCGATGGCTTTATCTTTGGTTTTGTGCGCAAAACCATCGCCACCGGTGGCCGTGCACGTAAATTACAAAGTGGGTTTATTCATCGCGAAATGGCATTGGCCGTCATCGGCATGGCCGTGATCGTCGCTGTATTGCTCGCCGCCCCGCTTTATTCCTAAGGAGAACAGACACCGTGTTACCATTATTATCAATCACGACTTTCCTACCCATTGCGGCTGGTCTGCTCCTTATGCTCCGACCTGGTTTATCGACGAAATCCGTGCACACGCTCTCTATTGGCGCCACGGGTGCCACATTTCTACTGTCATTGGCGATCTGGGCGGGCGGCGTTGTGCCCGGTGGATTTGCCCAGGTTGAGGAATTGGCTTGGATACCTGCCGTCAATGCGGCCTACCGTTTGGGTGTCGACGGGCTCAGCTTACCTTTGGTGCTATTAACCACGCTCTTGTTTTTCTTGTCAGCAATTTATTCCGCTCGCCTAAAGGATCGGCCATCGACCTTTGTTGTGCTGATGTTGATGCTGGAAACCGCATCCCTTGGCACATTCATGGCACTGGATGCCTTGTTATTCTACGTATTCTTCGAGGTTTCTCTGGTGGGTATGTATTTCATGATCGCGGGCTACGGCCACGAGGATCGCCAACGCGCCGCCTTGATGTTCTTCCTGTACACCCTTCTTGGCAGTTTGCCTTTGTTGCTGGCAATTCTTGGGCTTTACCTTGGCAGTGGTACCTTTGACATGCGGGTCTGGATAGAAACTCAACCACTGACTGGATTTGCCGCAATGTTGGCACTGATCGCCATGTTATTCACCTTTGCCGTCAAAATTCCGTCCTTTCCTGTCCATACATGGCTGCCCGCCGCCCACGTTCAGGCCCCCACCGTCGGCAGTGTGATTTTGGCTGGTGTGATGTTGAAATTTGGCACCTACGGTCTGGTGCGCTTTGCCCTGCAAATGACACCCGAAGCCTTCGCCAAAGCGGGTGTAGTCGTCCTTGCCTTTGGGGTGCTCGGCGCGATTTACGGTGCCTTCGCGGCGCTGGCGCAAACTGATCTCAAAAAGATGGTGGCCTATACCTCGGTTAATCACATGGGGTACATCGTGATGGGTGTCGCCGTTGCCGCCCTGACAGTAGACCCAAAAATTCGCGCCGTGGCGCTTGACGGCGCAACCCTACAAATGATCAGCCACGGTTTGGTTACGGGTGCGTTGTTCTTCTTGGTCGGCATGTTACAAGATCGTGCCCACAGCCGCGAGATGGGTGATTTTGGCGGCCTTCTGGGTGGCGTGCCGTGGTTGGGGTGGGCGTTTATTCTGTCTGCCTTCGCCTCGCTTGGCTTGCCCGGTTTGGCGCATTTTCCCGCAGAATTTCAAATCTTCCTTGCGACCCTTCAAATTCAGCCTTGGGCGATTATTGCAATTTTGGCGATTGTCGTCACCGCAGGACTGTATTTGCGTTCCATCGCACAGGTTTTTCTGGGTGAACCCAACAAAAAGTGGGCATCAATGCCCGATTTGGATCGCGGCGAAATGTTGGTGATTGTGCCACTTGTGTTGTTAATCATCCTGATCGGCATCGCACCGTCCACATTGATTGATATGATCCACACCACAATGGCGAGCCTGAGTTTCTGATGGGCCGCGATTTATCATTCCTGATCCCAGAGCTGACCCTTGCGATCACCGCGATGCTGATGTTGGTTGCCGAAATGTTGCGCCTGCCCCGTATCACACTTGTTTTGGGCCTGGCTGGGTTAACGGCGGCGACATTGCTAACCTTACCTGTCCTTTCTGCCGATACCACGGTTTTTGGCGGCACTTATCGCATTGATATGTTAAGTGGTTGGGCAAAACTTATACTGTTGCCGGGCACCGCATTGACGTTACTGCTGGCGCGCAGCGAACTGGCTGGACAAGATCGCGAAGGCAGCGTGTATTCCCTGCTGTGTTTGGTCACGCTTGGTGCATTGATGCTGGCGGGTGGTGGCGACATGATGTTGCTGGTGCTGGGCGTGGTGTTGACGGGTCTTGGCTCATTCGCACTGGTTACATTTCCACGCGACGATGCCGCGACCGAAGCAGGCATGAAATATTTGGTATTTGGATCGGTCACTGGCGCGGTGATGATATACGGGCTCAGTTTTTGGTTTGGCGGCGCAGGTTCAACACTCTACTCGGAACTTAATTTACTTGAAGGTCGCCCATTGATTGCCACCGCAGGATTGCTCGCTGTTATCGTCGGTTTGGGCTACAAGGCCGCGCTGGTTCCCTTCCATTTTTGGGCACCAGATGCCTATGATGGCGCACCGGTTTCCATCGCCGCCTATTTGTCAGTCATCACCAAAATCGCCGCCATTTTTGCCTTTGCCCAAGTTTTGCGTGACCTGCCTGTCAGCACCGGTTGGCCACTGGTGATTGCCCTTGTTGCGGCGGCCACAATGACGCTGGGCTACGTCATCGCCCTTGTCCAAACCAATGTCGTACGCTTGCTAGCCTACTCTTCTGTGGCACAGGCGGGTTATTTTATGTTGGCAATTGTGGCGCTTGGAAACAGCTCAATGGCTCTGCCCGCGATAATCGTTTTTGGCGCGGCCTATGTGGCGATGAATTTGGGCGCCTTTGCAATCATTATGATTGCTGGGCGTAACCTTGACGACTTTAACGGCCTTGGCCGCCACCGCCCGATAATCGGCTTATCAATGGTCGTTCTCCTACTGTCGCTTACGGGCATCCCGCCGTTGTTTGGCTTTGTCGGTAAGGCCTACCTGTTTATTGCCGCAGTCGAAGCAGGTTTCCTGTGGTTGGCAATAATCGCCATTTTAAACAGCGTACTAGCATTGGCTGTTTACCTCAGGATCATGGTGGCAATGTACCGCCCAGTTGACGGACCAGTTGTAACCACTCCAATCGCATTACCCCTTGGTGTGGTCGTTGCTTTAACGACGGTCGTAACACTATTGATGGGCGCATTTGCGGGCATCTTACCTGGCTAATATGTTTTTACGCCACATTTGAAACAGAATAAATTCAGGCTCAATCAAAAACGGATAGCAGATTTTCAAAGGTCAGTGGCAGTGTTTTCGGATCATTTCCGAACGCATCTCAAGGTAACATAACGTCTAAAGCGTCGATAAAATCAATATGATGCCCGACAATTTCGACCACATCACTCTGCCATCTGTTGATCGACTTGTTGCTCTTGATTTATCATCGCTTGTAATTGACGGCGAAACCGAAGCTGACCACCATCAATTGGTAAATCGATATGCGGTGACGTTTTGTTTGCCATGCCTTTTTGAACTTCATTCAGAACAGCACGATCTTCTTCAAATGCATGCTGCACGTCCTCGCTCATCAGTTTTGACAATGCCGCGTCGTCGGGGCGAATATTACGCAACTGGAACCAATAATAACGCGTTTTGCCCTCAGTGGTTGGTGTCATGAAATTATAGCTGTCCATGATGAAAACATCTTCGTGCAACGGACCATCAGGGCCACCAGTACCGGCAGGCGTGAACACGGCCTTGATCAAAGCATGTGAAGGATAGCGCACTTCGTAATGTTGTAGACGATCACAATTGCCCGTAAATCCAATTACCTTTTTATAAAACGGCGCAGGTTCCACATCCATCATCCAGCGATGCACGATTACGCCATCATCTGTTTTACTGACGCGCAGTGGCGCATCTTTGGTGGCTGATTGACCAAAGCTGGTGGCGTGAACCCACGCAACATGGGTCGGATCAAGCAGGTTGTCGCACATCAATAAATAATTACAATCCAGCTCCATCGCCGCCCCACGATTGATCCCCCACGCGGGATCATCATAGTTTTCGATATCAAAAATATCATGGTGATCAGCCAGTGCAGGATTCCCCATCCAAATCCAAACCAGCCCATATTTTTCATGCAATGGATAAGCATGCACTTTAGCATTTGAAGGAATGCGTCCTTGACCCGGTGCCCAAACACATTGCCCAGCGCAATCAAAAGTCAAACCATGATAGCCACATTCAACCGTGTCACCTTTGATCCTCCCCTTTGAGAGGGGTAACTTGCGATGCGGACAGGCATCCTCAAGTGCAACCAATTCCCCCGCTTCTGAACGGAAAACGCAAATCTTCTCACCCAGAACTAGGATTTGTTGCAAATCACGTGTTATTTCTTCTGCCCAAGCGGCCACATACCATGCGTTCTTTAGAAACATTATATCTTCCCCAGTATCCCAGGCAAATCTAACCCGTGTTCCTTGGCGCAGTCTATCGCAATTTCGTATCCCGCGTCGGCGTGGCGCATGACACCTGTTGCGGGATCATTCCACAGAACATTGGCAATACGACGATCCGCATCTTCGGACCCGTCGCAACAAATCACCATGCCCGAATGCTGTGAAAATCCCATGCCAACCCCACCGCCGTGATGCAAGGATACCCACGTTGCGCCGCTGGCAACGTTCAACATCGCATTCAGCAACGGCCAATCTGATACAGCATCAGACCCATCTTTCATCGCCTCCGTTTCGCGGTTAGGCGAGGCAACAGAACCACTGTCCAGATGATCGCGCCCAATAACAACTGGCGCAGATAATTCGCCCGTACGTACCATCTCGTTAAACGCTAATCCCAATTTATGACGTACACCCAAACCAACCCAACAAATGCGCGCAGGCAGGCCTTGGAACGCAATGCGGTCACGCGCCATGTCCAACCAGTTATGCAAATGCGGATCATCGATCAATTCTTTGACCTTCGCATCTGTCTTGTAAATATCCTCGGGATCACCCGATAACGCCGCCCAGCGGAATGGACCAATACCGCGACAGAACAAGGGCCGGATGTAGGCAGGCACAAAACCCGGAAAATCAAAGGCATTGGTCAGCCCCTCGTCCAAGGCCACTTGGCGGATGTTGTTGCCATAATCAAATGTGGGAACACCGACGTGGTGGAAATCAACCATTGCCGCCACATGTATTTTCATACTGGCTCGCGCCGCCATTTCAACGGCTTTTGGATCGCTCTCGCGCTTGTCCTTCCATTCGCCCATTGTCCAACCTTGGGGCAGATATCCGTTGATGGGATCATGCGCACTGGTTTGATCTGTCACCATATCGGGATGAATACCGCGTTTAACCAATTCGGGGAAAATATCCGCCGCATTGCCCAATAATCCAACTGACTTTGCCTCGCCCGCGGCTGTCCAGCGTTCGATCATCTCCAATGCTTCGTCCAATGTATCCGCGCGTTCATCAACATATTTTGTACGCAGACGGAAATCGATACTGTCTGGGTTGCATTCCACGGCCAAACAACACGCTCCTGCCATAACGGCAGCCAATGGTTGCGCACCGCCCATACCACCCAAGCCACCTGTTAAAATCCATTTGCCCGTCAGATCACCGTTGAAATGCTGACGCCCTGCCTCGACAAATGTTTCATAGGTGCCTTGAACGATGCCTTGTGACCCGATGTAAATCCAAGAGCCCGCAGTCATCTGACCGTACATGGCCAAACCCTTTTTATCCAATTCGTTGAAATGATCCCAATTCGCCCAATGCGGCACTAGGTTAGAGTTCGCGATCAAAACACGCGGTGCATCTTTGTGCGTCTGGAATACCCCTACTGGTTTACCCGATTGAACCAGCAATGTTTGATTATCTTCCAAGTCTTTTAAACTGGCAACAATCTGATCAAAATCTTTCCACGTCCGCGCCGCACGCCCGATGCCACCGTACACAACCAACTCATGCGGGTTCTCTGCAACATCTGGGTGCAGATTGTTCATCAACATCCGCATTGGTGCTTCTGTAAGCCAGCTTTTGGCGGTGATTTCAGACCCGGTCGCAGGAAAGACGTCGCGCGTATTTTTACGTGGATTGTTCATTTTGAATCTCCAAGAGTTGTGGCCAAATCAGCCAAAGAATTGAGCATAGTTTTAAGATGCGCGCGCAGCTTGTCCGCTTTCACAGGATCGTAAACCCAAGGGGCGGATTCTGCGGATAAATACGTGGATTGTGCGATTTCAAGCTGGATCGCATGAATGCCCGTGACGGGTTGCCCGTAATGACGGGTCGTCCAGCCCCCCTTGAAACGACCATTCAAAACAGAGCTATACCCATCGGCATTTTGGGCAATGTCAAAAACCACCCTCTCGATGCTGGGCGCACAGGTCGCGCCATTGTTTGTCCCAATGTTCAGATCGGGCAACACGCCCTCAAACAAAAATGGAACATATGAACGGATCGAATGGCAATCAAACAAAATGGCAACACCGTGCAAATCACGCACACGTTCCAGCTCTGATGTAAGCGCGGTATGATATGGGGCATGAAACGACTTTAAACGCTGCGCGACCTCATCTGTGGTTGGCACTGTTTGCCAAATATCCACGCCATCAAAATCTGACATCGGAACTAACATCGTTGTATTTTGACCAGGGTACAGGCTTTCGCCCAATGGATCACGGTTGGCATCAATCCCATAACGGTGGAACTTCGCTTGCACGGATGTCGTGTTTGGCAGTAAATCCGCGAACAGCCGCTCAATATGCCAATCCGTATCCGCCAATTTCTGACCGTTTGCATTCAGGTTATCGCGAATGTCATCAGGCAGAAAAGTCCCAACATGTGGCATCCCCAAAACGATGGGGCTGGTGCCACGCATGATCTCTACGGGTTTCATACAACAGCGCCTTTAACAAACACTGGCAACTCAACACTATTCGTCAAACGCCCATCCGCAACCATCTTTGCGGCGGCTTCCAATGACGGCGCCATATAGCAATCTGTTGTCAATTCAGGCACCTCTGTGCGCAGTGTTTCAATAACCGCCTGCAAAGAGTTGCTGGTTTTAAGTGGCGCTCGAAATGCAATTCCTTGCGCGCCACACATGGCCTCGACACCTAAAATAACATTCAAATTCTTGTTCATTTTCAACAACCTATACGCCGCATGCGCCGCCATGCTGACGTGATCTTCTTGGTTGGCGGACGTCGGTGTACTGTCGGTTGTACATGGGTTTGCAAGATGCTTGTTTTCACTCATCAATGCGGCGGTTGTCACCTCTGCAATCATCAGGCCAGAATTCAAACCTGGGTCAGGCGTCAAAAATGGCGGCAGATCAAAACTCAGTGTCGGATCAACCATCAATGCCACACGACGTTGCGCAATCGCTCCAATTTCTGAAACTGCAACGGCAATTTGATCGGCGGCAAACCCAACAGGTTCAGCATGGAAATTCCCACCCGATACGATCAACCCATCGTCCACCAAAACCAGCGGATTATCCGTCACAGCATTCGCTTCGATTTCCAGCGTCCGCCCTGCAAAATGCAACACATCCATTGCACCACCCGTCACCTGCGGCTGACACCGAATACAATATGGATCTTGGACGCGTGTATCACCGTCCACATGGCTTTCGCGGATCACAGACCCGGCCATCAACGCACGTTGCGCACGTGCCACGGCAATCTGTCCTGCGTGCCCACGCAAAGTGTGAATGGCATCCTGCAACGGCGCAGTGGAGCCCATGATTGCGTCGGTGGACAGCGAACATGTCACAACGCTGGTGGCCGCATTTTGCCATGCACCCCACAATCCAACCAACGCGCATGCTGTCGAAAACTGGGTGCCGTTGATCAACGCCAAGCCCTCTTTGGGGCCCAATGTGATCGGTTTTAAGCCCGCTTTATCCAAGGCATCCGCACTGGGCATGCGCACACCCTTAAACACCGCTTCGCCCTCGCCAATCATCGCCGCCGCCATATGGGCAAGCGGTGCCAAATCACCTGATGCACCAACTGATCCCTGCGATGGAATGACTGGCGTCACACCTTTGGCCAACATGCCTTCGAGTTGAACAATCGTACCCCACGCCACACCAGACGCACCGCGCCCCAAGGACATCAATTTTAAAACCATCATCAACCGCGTTGTTGCATTGACCAAGGCATCGCCAACACCACAGCAATGTGACAGGATCAGATTGCGTTGCAATGTCGCCACGTCGGCAGGTGCAATTTTCACACTCGCCAATTTTCCAAACCCTGTGTTAACGCCGTAAACAGCATCATCACCAGCAGCAGCCTGTGCAACCATTCTGGCCGCTGCCTCAATTTTTGGGCGCGCAGATGCGTCCAGCGTTACAGCCGTTTCACGTGTCCAAATGGTGTAAAGTTGCGCCAAGGTTGTGGCACCGGGCATCAAGGTAATGGTCATAATTTGCCTTTGAAAATACGTTTATGAAGGGGATTAAAGCCGATGCGATACGCCAGCTCTGCGGGATGAGAGATGTTCCAGATACACAGATCAGCACGCATTCCAGCGCTGATTTTACCGCGATCCGACAGACCCAATGCATGGGCAGCGTTCAACGTTACACCTTGCAATGCTTCAATCGGCGTCATGCGAAACAGCGTGCAGGCCATGTTCATCGTTAACAACAATGATGTCAGCGGCGATGATCCGGGGTTGCAATCCGTTGCCAATGCCATTGGAACACCCGCATCGCGAAATGCCTGAATGGGCGGCACTTGGGTTTCGCGCAATGTATAAAATGCACCAGGCAACAACACCGCCACACTACCCGCATCCGCTAAGGCACGCGCATCGTCTGCGGTTGCGTATTCAACATGATCCGCAGATAACGCTCCATACGCGGCGGCCAATTTCGTTCCACCAATATTTGACAATTGTTCTGCATGTAATTTCACAGGCAGATGCAGCTCTTTGGCAACGTCAAAGACCCGTGAAATCTGTTGGGAGTCAAAGGCAATGCCTTCGCAAAACCCATCAACCGCATCAACCAGACCCTCTGCATGCGCCGCGCAAAGTGTGGGGATACAAACATCGTCGATATACGCATCTGCGCGATCTCTAAATTCTGCAGGCACCGCATGGGCCCCCAAAAACGTGGTGCGAATATCCACATCGCGATCCCGCGCAATCATGCGTGCAACCCGCAACATTTTCAGCTCGGTTTCCAAATCTAATCCGTAACCCGATTTCACTTCCATCACTGTTACGCCTTCGGCAATCATCGCATCAACCCGCGTCAACGCATCGGCTAACAACGCATCTTGGCTTGCACTGCGTGTCGCTGTGACAGTGGATACAATCCCACCACCCGCCTTGGCGACCTCTGCATAAGTGGCTCCATTTAAGCGTAACTCGAACTCAACCGCACGATTGCCACCAAAAACAACATGGCTGTGACAATCAATCAAGCTGGGCGTAATCAAACGCCCGCCCATGTCATGGGATGAGCGGCGCGTATAGACGGCGGGCACGTCTGTAATATCCCCAACCCACACAATATCCTCACCCTCAATCGCAATTGCACCATTCTCGATCAGACCAAAATCCGCCTCGGCTTGCAGTGTCGCAATTTTCAGATTTGTCAAAAGCATTTATCGACTCACTTGTAATGTAGGATGTTTTGTATATTATGTATGTACATAATAATCTGTCAAGTGAGATTGCAATGAAACAGGTTTGGGCAAAACAGGCATTATTAACGACTGGATGGGCAGCTGATGTTCTGATCACGATTGGAACGGATGGGCGCATTTCAAAGGTAACATCAGGTGCAAAACCCCAAGGTGAGCGCGTAAATATGTTATTGCCCGCGCCCGTAAACGTACACTCTCATGCATTTCAGCGCGCAATGGCTGGCCTAACGGAACGCCGTGGCCCCGATCCGTCAGACAGTTTCTGGACATGGCGCCAACTGATGTACCGTTTCTTGGACCAACTGAGCCCCGAACACATCGAAGCCATCACAGCCTTCGTTCAAATGGAGATGCTAGAGGCAGGCTACGCCACCAACGCCGAATTCCACTACCTTCACCACCAAACGGATGGGGTGCCGTACGACAATATCGCTGAATTGTCAGATCGCGTTATTTCCGCCGCATCCACAACGGGTATCGGCCTGTGCTTACTGCCTGTTCACTATCAATACGGTGGCTGTGATCAGCGCCCGTTGGGGGACGGCCAGATCAGATTTGGCAATGATCCTGATCAATTCCACACCTTGCATCAACAAGCGTCGCAATCCCTGCACAACCTAAGTGGCGACGCCGGAATTGGTGTCGCACCACATTCATTGCGTGCTGTTGGCATGGACATGCTGAAACAATATGCAACCCTGCATCCAACGGGGCCAATTCACATGCATCTGGCGGAACAAATCCCAGAGGTAGAAGAGGTCAGCGCACATTGGCGCGCACGCCCCGTGGAATGGGCGTTGGAAAACATGGGCTTGAATGATCGCTGGTGCCTCATTCACTGCACCCAAATGACACCAGACGAAACAATCGGCCTTGCACAAACCCGCGCGGTTGCTGGGTTGTGCCCCATTACTGAAAGCAGCCTAGGAGACGGAATATTCGATGGCGTGCGTTGGTTGGAAAACGACGGAATGATCGCGATTGGATCAGACAGTAACATACGCATTGCATTGGCCGAAGAATTGCGAACCTTGGATTATTCGCAACGCCTACGCGACCACAGCCGCGCCGCATTAGCAACGCAAGACCGCTCAACTGGACGTCGCCTATACCAGGCCACATTGGCAGGTGGCGCACAAGCCACCGCCCGAGATACGGGCGCACTTGCCGTTGGGAACTGGGCAGACATGTTGTGCCTTGATATGGCGTCTGTCCACACCGCAGGGCGCAGTGGCGACACTGTGCTGGATGCTTGGATCTTCGCAGGCGATGACCGATTGGTCACTGACGTCTGGTCAGCAGGTCGCCATGTGGTAAAAGACGGCGAACATCACAACAAAGCACGCATCACGTCCGCATATTTGCGCGCACTACAAGATTTGAAAGACGCCATATGAGCACCCCCTCTTTTCGCAATTGGCAAAGCGTCCAAGACGAAGTTCTTCGTCGCATAAATACGCGCGAATGGACGCCCGGTGATCTGATCCCAACCGAGGCCGAATTGGCCGTCGAATTTGGCTGTGCCCGCGCAACCGTAAACCGCGCCCTGCGCGAAATTGCTAAAACTGGAATTCTGGATCGCAAACGCAAAGCAGGTACGCGGGTTGCACGAAACCCCGCAACGAAGGCAACATTGAACATCCCTATCATCCGCCAAGAAATCGAAGATAAAGGGCAAAAATATAACTACAGTTTGTTAAATCGCTCTATCGAAACTCCCCCACCGAACATCACCACGTCGATGCAGATCCCTGTCGGCAGTAAACTGTTACATCTGATTGCGCTTCACACGGCCGACGACAGACCGTTTGCATATGAAGACCGCTGGATCAATTTGGACGCAGTTCCAAGCGCCAAGAACACGTCATTTGAAACAGTGAGCGCCAACGAGTGGTTGTTGATGAACATTCCATACACAGGGGGTGAAATCTCTTTTTGCGCAACGACAGCCACCGAACCAGAAGCTATCGCCTTGGATTGCCCCTTTGACAGTGCTTTATTTCTGACAGATCGCTTAACCTGGAATGGCGCAGACGCAATTACAAAACTACGGTTAGTGTTTGCACCTGGTTATCAACTCAGAACGTCATTTTAAACGGCGCTTAAACGCATATCTCTAACTCAGACAACATCCTCAGCAATTATCCAGCGCCGTGCCATGAAACACGATTCAATTGCTTAGCTGTCGAAACGTATTTGACAAAATTTAGTTTTAGCAAATCACTTCAGTAAGTGGCGGTGCTGTCAGGCTAATTCGAACCAGTCTCAGTGGCCACCGTTACCGAACTATAACCCGCATACCAATTGTTCCAATCAGTCAGTGATTGGGCACGAAGTTTCTTGAAATTGGATCGCTTCTCTAAATGTCTCTGGTGGCTGAAATGGTTGATGATTGGTGCGTGCACGGATGTGAATTTCTGCAAGTTGGACAGCGTTCGAAAATGTAGGTGAGAATTTTCAGATAATATGTCTTCAGCTTGACGCAAACTATGCGGACATCGGACATAACCACGAGTTTTATGATTTCGGGGCTAGTTTTGAAATACTTGAAGAGGTTTGGCTGGGTCATAGTATGAATTTGACAGATTAGCCAAAATCACTCAAGTTTCTCTGACAGGACCCTCAGGTTTGCTGGCAATTCCAGATTGAGGCCTTAGAGGGAAAATTTGTAGAAAATCAGATAAGCGAGATTTTGAATAGAATGCCTTATCGAAAGACGCCCGTGCTTTGGATCGATTGAACCAATCAGTCACTTTGGGAAACTTACCTTCCCACAAACTGGCAAAGTTCAAATCTTCCATACGATCTATCAAGGGTAAGAAAATAATATCAGCCAGGCCAAAAACATCACCAGACATCCACGCATTCGTTTCAAGATGTCCTTCCATCCGGTCCAGTGTGGACGTGAATTGCCCCATTGCCGCATCGATTTCTGCATCACCAAAACCTTTGCGCCCCATTCTTTCGTAAAACTGTTTTCGTATCGGTCGGACATCCGCTTGTTCTTTTTGAAACCTTTCATCATTCAGCTCTTCAAAGCGCGGTAGAAACGCCATGTTGAACGAAGGAACCCGTATGGCCGCTGTCGGCACTTCGTCAAAATATCGCACCCACGCTCTTACAGCGGCACGCTCAACTGGATCGGTTGGCAGCATCCTTGTCGATGGGAAAACCTCTTCTAGGTATTCACATATTACACCCGAGTCCGTAATGACGGCGTCATCGTGGATTAGGGTGGGAACTACGCCGTTTGGATTCAACTTCAGATATTCATGCGAAAGGTGCTCATTAGTTGCAAGGTTCACAATTTGGCTTTCAAAATCCAGCCCCTTTTCAGCTAAACATAGCCGAACCTTTTGGCTGCATGTAGAATGGTTGGCGTGATAAAGTTTAAGCATTGGATTAACTCCGATTTTGAAAGTTGGTATTCTTATTATGTTGCCAAGAAAAGGCGGGATAACCCATTCCAAATTGGCAAGACCGCTGCAATCGTCAGCATTGCTTTAACAATAATTGGAAACGTACTGGCTTTCAGCCTCCCCCCCCAAAACCCGCCCAGCCAAAGGCCCGCAAATGCTGGCAATATAACAATCACGCCAATTGGCACTGCCGAAGGTTGATAAACTCCCGCCACCGCCATTGCAGGCATGTGCAAGGCGGAAAACACAGTAAACATTATACTGTTGCAGAAAATGAATGCGGGGCGTGTCAGCCCGATTGCATGAAAGTATGGTGTTCCGATCAGCCCTGATAAACCCGTTGCACCATGTGCCATTCCAGCAAAACCACCGATCACAGGTGAAAGTTTGTCACGCTGAACCACGGGCAGCGTTTCACTACCTTTGCGCTGGCTTACAAATAAATAGAACAAAACCATACACCCAAGCAGGACTTCAAGATAAGCTTCTTCAATGTATTTGAGAAAGCTTGCTCCAATCAAAACACCAACAATCCCTAGCGCTAAAAATCGTTGCATAAACGGCTGTCCGCGATGTTGCCGGAATTTCCATACCTGCCATACATTTGTTGCCACAACAGGTGGCACTGCAATCGACAACGCTAGCGGTAGTGACCCAAAAGCAGTCAGCATCGGTATGGCAATCATCGGCAAACCAAACCCCATCGCGCCTTTAGACAGCCCCCCAATAAAGAAAGTAAACGATGCAATAAAAAGGATTAATGGATCAACAATCATTCAATTGGCTCTTAACTAGGGCGGTTGGAGTAGACAATCCACATCAAAACCTTTGCGTGGAGGCACCGTGGCATGGTTCACATTTAAACATTCAACTGCACTAACGGTATTAACTGCTAGCACCATTAATTCCCAACCACTTTATCTGTTTAAATAAATCAAGCAACAAAAAATCGATAATAACTTGTTTTTTTAAATTATGTCGATATTGTATTTTCAGAACTGGTGCTTAACTCCAGAATTTGCACACGCACCAGTCACATAGATCAGGGAGGTCTTTATGAAATTAGCAACAAAATTTATGGCTGTTGCGGCTATGGTCGTGGCATCAAGCACGGCATCTGCTCAAGAAATCCGTATTGGTACTGCGTCCCTAGGCGGCGCATATTATCCAATGGGTCAAGCACTTAGTAACATGATCAACAAATATGCCGAAGGCTACACTATGGTGCCGATCGTAACTGGCGGCGGCGCGGAAAACCCACGTCTAGTTGATTCAGGTGAGGTCGAACTCGGCATAGCTCCTGCCAGCCTTAGCTTCTTAGCCGTTAACGGTAAAGGCCCTTACAAGGAGCCCTTAAACATTAAAGCTATGGGACAACTTCATTCAAGCATCCTACACATGACTTCGTTACCAGGTTCAGGCATCAAAACCATTGCGGATCTTAAAGGTAAACGCGTCGCAATTGGCCCAGCAGGCGGCGGCACACTCGCAATCACCCGCAACCTTCTAAAATTGTATGACATGACAATGGACGACATCATTCCTAGTTTCTTGTCATATACAGATGGTTTCAGCCAATTGTCTGACGGCAATGTAGACGCAGCTTTTGCACTTGCTGGCTACCCTGCGTCTGCTGTGATGCAGTCAAGTGCAACCAATGATTTGCAATTCATCGAACTTGGTGATGTGAAGATGCGTGAACTGACAGAACGCTTCCCGTACTACTCAAGCTTAACGCTGCCAGCCGATGTTTATGGCACGGCTAATGATGTCATAGTTATTGGTTCTGCCAATATGCTTATTGCCTCTGGCGACATGGATGACACTCGGGCAACTGTTTTGATCGAAGCAATCTACGAAAATCTGGATGATCTAATTTCTGAAAACGCATTGGCGAAACAAATTGTTCCCAAAGCGTCGCTTGGATTACCAATTCCATTACATCCAGCTGCTAAGGCGTATTTCGAAAGCCAGTAGGCAGTTTAAGACCGAGACACAGGTCGGCACCGAATGCGATGCCGACCTACTTTTATTTTTTCAAGGCAACAAGATGACCGACCTCCAACGAATAATCGACAAGATCGTGTCGATTACTGCAATAAGCCTAAGTGTTTGGCACTTATCAATCGTGGCAGGTTTCGGAAGTTATTCAACGATGGACATCCGTAGCATCCATTTAACGGTCATGCTGTTTCTTGTTTTTTTGGCGACCAAACACCCCATTATCGCAGATGATGCCGTAGACACGCCAGCTGTCTCGCAGCGCAATTTAATGGGCCTAGGTCTACGTCTCACCCTTGCTATGGTTTCCTTAGGAGCGGGTCTTTACACCTACGCTCGATGGAAACCAATTGCCTTCAGTGGTGGAGTCACAAACGACATGGATGCTTGGGTTGGCATGGTCATCGTCGTTCTGGTTCTTCTTGCAGTGATCCGACGCATCGGTTTTCTGTTGAGCCTTATCGCTATCATATTTTTACTCTACCCCTTACTTGCTCCCTACCTGCCCGGTGTTTTTGGTGGCCGCGGTTACGGGATTGAACGGATCGCAATCTTTATGGCAACCGGAACCGAAGGAATCTTTGGTATTCCTCTGGGCGTATCCGCCTCTTACATCATAATTTTCACCATTTTCGGCGCTTTCTTAAATAACTTTGGCGCAGGCGAGTTCTTCTTCCAAATCGCAAGCTCACTTACCTACGGCATGCGTGCAGCATCAGCTAAAACGGCTGTGATTTTCAGCACACTTCTGGGCATGATCTCGGGGTCTGCTGCGGGCAACGTTGCGGTAACGGGCACCATGACAATCCCAATGATGAAACGTGAAGGTTATACACCAGACCAAGCTGCCGCAATCGAGGCAGTTGTATCCACTGGCGGGCAAATTATGCCACCAATCATGGGTGCAGCGGCGTTCATCATGGCCGAAATTATTGGCAGACCTTACCGGGATGTCATGTTTGCCGCATTGATCCCTGCCCTTTTGTTTTTCACATCCATTCTGTTCATCGTCCATTTGCGCGCGGTGAAATCTGGTATGACCGTAAGCGAAGCTCCTGCGACAACAGTGCCAATGGCAAAAATATTCCTTCCTGGATTACGTTTTGTCATCCCATTCGCGCTTCTTGTTGGCATGATGGTCGTTGGATATTCGCCTTTCCGCGCATCATTCGTTGGACTGATTGCTCTGTTGGCGGGTTGCTTCCTGTTTGAATACCGCGACCTAAAAGGATACATGGGTCGCGTCCTAAAGTCATTAGAACAAGGCGCATTGGCCGTCCTCTCGATCGCCGCGGCATGCGCCGCTGCCGGTATCGTCGCGGGTGTTCTATCGATGACGGGTGTTGGTTCTAAAATCTCTGGCTTGATTATCAGCGTCTCAGCGGGTCAACCACTGATTGCTTTGGCAATGACCGCTTTGATGGCCATCGTCCTTGGTATGGGTTTGCCAACCACCGCCGCATATCTGATATTGGCAACAGTCGTCGCTCCTCCACTGGTCGAAATGGGTATTCCCATCCTGACGGCTCATATGTTCGTTTTCTTCTTTGGTTGCATCTCGACGATTACGCCCCCTGTGGCACTCGCTTCTTATGTTGCCGCTGGTATTGCTGGCAGTGATATCAACAAAACCAGTTGGACCGCGTTTGCCTATGGCATCACCAGCTATATATTGCCATTTATGTTTTTCTTTGGTCCTGCGCTTTTGATGGAAGGAACCGTCATAGAGATCCTGACCGCGCTCTTTATCGGCCTGATCAGCGTCTACTGTATTGCTACCGCCGTCGTTGGTTACTTCTTGCAACCATTGGGCGCCTTCGGGCGGCTTGCAATGGCTATCGCTGGCCTGCTGCTGTTATACCAATCACCAATCACAAACGCCGTGGGGCTGTTATTGTTGGCCGGAATGGTTGCAATGGTTGGACCCAAATATTTTTCAAAAGAATAAGGCCCTCAACAGGCCCACTATCCCTTAAAGGAGCAAACATGCACAAAGAATACAGACGCGTTGTCACCGGACATGATGAAAATGGTGTGGCTATTATCGAAAGCGATCAACTCGCGAGTCAATTGCTGGAGCGTCCCAACCGTCCCGGAGTACGATTAACCAACTTTTGGCGCTCGAACACAACACCTGCCGAATATGACGGCCCAACAGAAACATGCACAGGACCATTCATCCTACATCCGCCCGAAAATGGCACAATGTTTAGGTGCGTAGAGTTCTTGCCAGAAGATCCAGAAGTGATGGCGCGACTATCAAGTGAAGACGGTGCAACTGCATTCGCCGAAATGGGTGCTGGTGCGAACATCGTTCAAGGTGGCCGTCATCCATGGATGCACCGCACAGACTCTGTTGATTACGGCATCGTCATGAACGGCGAAATTTGGATGGTCATGGACAAAGAAGAAGATGACGTTTTACTCAAAGCAGGCGATGTGGTCGTTCAACGCGGCACAAATCACGCATGGGCCAATCGCGGGACAGAGCCTTGCACGATTATGTTTGTCCTAGTTGATGGTGTTACCAGGACCGGAAAAGGCAAAGGTATCCCGAACCGCGCGTAAGATTTTTTGGTTAAATAAAAAACAATAGGCACAGCCAAGTCAATTTCAATTCACCCTAAAAAACCATACCACCGTGAATTTAACCCACACAAAGGGGCTGTCAGACTAATTCTAACTCGTTTCAGATGTGGTACGACAGAGTCGCCTGAACAGCACGTTTCCAATCACCGTATTTTTTCTGTCGCCGCGCATCATCCATGTCTGGTGTGAATTTACGATCCAGCGCCCACTTCTTGGCGAATTCCTGTCGATCAGGATACAGCCCGATATACATCCCCGCTAACCATGCCGCACCTAGTGCAGTTGTTTCCTGTACTTTTGGTCGATCTACGGGTGCGCCGATAATGTCTGACAAGAATTGCATGGCCCAACTGCTGCCACTCATGCCGCCGTCAACACGCAGGGTGGCGTCAGAATCTTGTGATGCCCAATCGGCGTGCATTGCTTCTAACAAATCGCGTGTTTGGTATCCCACGCTTTCCAATGCCGCACGCGCCATTTCGGCTGGGCCCGTGTTGCGGGATAATCCAAAAACTGCACCGCGACAATCTGGGTTCCAATATGGTGCGCCCAAGCCCGTAAAGGCGGGCACCAAGACGACGTTTTGGTCATCATCAGATTGTTCTGCCAGCCCTTGGGTTTCTTTGGCATCGTCGATAATTTGCAATCCGTCACGCAACCACTGCACTACTGCGCCCGCGATGAAAATAGATCCTTCTAGGGCATAGGTTGGCTTGCCATCCAATTGATACGCAATCGTTGTCAGCAAGCGATTTGTCGATTTGACCGGCGCATCGCCTGTGTTCAGCAACGCAAAGCAACCCGTGCCATAGGTCGATTTCATCATGCCAGGTTCAAAACACGCTTGCCCCACGGTTGCTGCCTGTTGATCGCCTGCAACGCCGCAAATCGGGATTTCCACGCCGAACAAATCTGCGTAGGTTTTGCCAAAATCATCAGCGCTGTCCTTAACTGTTGGCAACATTTCCATTGGGATATCCAACAGATCGCAAATTGTTTGGCTCCAACGACCCTTGCGGATGTCGTACAACATCGTGCGCGCCGCATTGGTGGCGTCTGTGACATGGGATTTTCCATCCGTTAATTTCCAAATCAGAAAACAGTCAACAGTGCCAAACAACAACTCGCCTTTTTTGGCACGTTCGCGCGATCCTACAACACGATCCAGTATCCATTTCAGCTTTGTTCCCGAAAAATATGGATCAATCAGCAATCCAGTGCGATCTGTAAACATGCCGTCATGCCCTGCATCGCGCAAAGTTTGGCAATAATCAGCGGTGCGCCTATCCTGCCACACAACGGCGTTGTGAATTGGCTCGCCCGTGGATTTGTCCCAAACAATTGTGGTTTCACGTTGGTTGGTTATGCCAATCGCGCTGACTTGTTTGGCAGAAATTTTTGCTTGTTCGATCGCGGCATGGCACATGCTGACTGTTGTGTTCCACAGATCGTTGGGATCATGTTCAACCCAGCCAGATTGTGGAAAGTATTGGGCGAACTCTTCTTGGGACGTAACAACCAAGTTCATGTCTTTGTCAAAAACGATGGCACGTGTGGATGTCGTGCCCTGATCAATAGCAAGGATATGGGTCATACGGATTCCTCGGAGAGTTTGTAAAAAGAAGCGGCCGCCAAATATGCGGCCGCCTAAGTAGCCACACAACAACGAAGTTACGTAGCGGGGAGAGTTGCGTTTCAGTCAGAGGTTGGGGCTAACTGAACCAGCCCCAACCGAGTAGTTTATTACTGCCAAGATTGGATCAGCTCATCATAAGCGATTGTCACAGGAGCTTGGTTCTCGTTTGCAAGTTTTGCTTTTGGAGAACCGGGCTGTGCCAACCAGATTGCCGGATCTTGAGGTTCGTTCATTTTCGGACCAAGATCACCTTGGACACCTGAACGCTCTAGGCGAACCAGAACTTTTTCTTGATCAGCACAAAGTGAATCCAACGCCTGTTGTGGCGTTTTCGCACCTGACATTGCATCCCCAATATTCTGCCACCAAAGTTGAGCCAGTTTTGGATAATCTGGAACGTTTGTTCCGGTTGGAGACCACTGAACACGTGCAGGTGAACGATAGAACTCAATTAAACCACCCAACTTAGGTGCACGTTCTGTAAAGCTTTCGTGTTGGATTGTTGATTCACGAATGAATGTCAGGCCAACATGGCTTTTCTTTACGTCTACGGTTTTTGATGTCACGAACTGTGCGTACAACCAAGCCGCCTGTGCGCGATCAACAGGTGTTGATTTCATCAAAGTCCATGAACCCGCATCTTGATAGCCAATTTTTGTACCTTCAGTCCAATAAGCTCCGTGTGGAGAAGGTGCCATACGCCATTTTGGCGTGCCATCGGCATTCATCACAGGCAAATCAGGTTCTACGGATGCTGCAGTAAACGCGGTATACCAGAACATCTGTTGTGCAACATTGCCTTGGGCAGGAACTGGCCCTGCTTCGCCAAATGTCATACCAGCTGCTGCAGGTGGTGAGTATTTTTTCAACCATTCGATGGATTTGGTAATCGCATAAACTGCCGCTGGGCCGTTTGTAGCGCCGCCACGGGCGACACATGAACCAACAGGCTGCGATTTGTCATTGACGCGGATACCCCATTCGTCAACTGGCAAACCATTTGGCTCACCTTTATCGCCTGCACCAGCCATGGACAACCAAGCGTCTGTGTAACGCCAACCCAGTGATGGGTCTTTCTTACCGTAGTCCATGTTGCCGAATACGTCGCCTTCAACACCCAGGCGTGACAAATCACGACCAGTAAAGAATTCGGCGATGTCTTCGTATGCACTCCAGTTCACAGGAACGCCCAAATCATAGCCATATTTCGTTTTGAAATCTGCTTTGTTTTGCGCATCGTTGAACCAATCATACCGGAACCAATACAGGTTCGCGAACTGTTGGTCTGGCAATTGGTAAACTTTGCCATCTGGGCCCGTTGTGAATGACAGACCAATAAAATCTTCAAGATCAAGATTTGGGTTTGTCACAGCTTTACCTTCACCGACCATCCAGTCAGTCAGGTTCCGCGCTTGTTGGTAACGCCAGTGTGTACCGATCAAATCGGAATCGTTGATATAGGCGTCATAGATGTTTTCACCTGATTGCATTTGCGTTTGCAGTTTTTCAACAACATCGCCCTCGCCGATCAAGTCATGGGTCACTTTGATACCTGTGATGGCCTCGAATGCTGGCGCCAAAACAGTGGACTCATACGTATGTGTACCAATTGTCTCAGAAACAACATTAATAGACATACCCACATAGGGTTTCGCCGCATCAACGAAGAATTGAAGTTCGGCTTCTTGTTCTGCGCGCGTGAGCGTAGACAATTCACCAATCTCAGTGTCTAAGAAAGCTTTGGCAGCCTCTATATCAGCGAACACAGGCGCGGCAAGCAGGCTGATTGCCAAACCTATCGCGGTGGTTCCTTTAAGTCGTAAAGTCATTTTGTTCCTCCCTAAAAATAGAACGGTTAAACTTCCCATGCCTCCTCGGCCTGGGCATTATAAGCCTCGATTCACACCCAGCGGAACACCGCAATTGCATAAAAGAGACAGACGACCAGCGCACCCCATTGAGATGCGCTGAGCATTCCAAGCCATGCCAAATTGATAAAGGCTGACCCTAATAACGCGATGAACAATCGATCACCCCGTGTCGTTTCGATCCGTAAAATCCCAATGCGTGGGGCTTCTGGATATTTGATTGCAAGGATCGTGAAAACGATCAGCGTCGTTGCAATGATCCCAAAGAAAATAGCCGTTGGCCAAGTCCATGCCATCCATTCCATAATAAGCTCCTTTCGTTTTATACACGGCCCAGGGCAAAGCCCTTGGCGATGTAGTTACGGACAAAGTAAATAACCAAGGCACCGGGCAGGATTGTTAAAACCCCTGCCGCCGCCAATACCCCCCAATCGACGCCTGCCGCACCCACTGTGCGCGTCATCGTTGCGGCAATTGGTTTTGCATTCACACTGGTCAATGTGCGACTAAGCAGCAATTCAACCCAGCTGAACATAAACAAGAAGAACGCCGCCACCCCGATGCCAGAGGCGATCAACGGTGTGAAAATGCGGATAAAGAACCGTGGAAACGAGTAGCCATCGATATAGGCAGTCTCGTCAATTTCCTTGGGTACTCCGCGCATGAAGCCTTCTAAAATCCACACTGCCAATGGCACGTTAAACAAACTATGCGCCAAAGCGACGGCAATATGCGTGTCGAACAAGCCAACAGAGCTGTACAACTGAAAGAATGGCAAGGCGAACACGGCTGGTGGCGCCATGCGGTTGGTTAGCAACCAGAAAAACAAGTGCTTATCACCCAAAAACGTATAGCGGCTGAAGGCATAAGCCGCAGGCAAAGCCACCGCCAAGGAAATCACCATGTTCATAACCACATAGGCCATAGAATTCAGATAACCCGTGTACCACGACGGATCGGTAAGGATCGTCAGGTAATTGGCAAACGTCAAATCACGTGGCCACAGGGTGAAACTGCTAAGGATTTCTGTATTGGTTTTCAGGCTCATGTTGAGCAGCCAATAAATTGGTAACAACAGGAACAATAAATAAAGCACCATAACAATGACGCTGCCTTTAATGAAATGAGCGCGCCGTGGCGCTGTTTGTACGGTATCAAACATTAGTGGCCATCCCTTTTATCTAGGTTCGTCATCACAGTGTAAAAGACATAGGAAACCAGCAAGATCACAAGGTAATACATGATGGAAAACGCTGCTGCAGGGCCTAGGTCGAACTGACCAAGGGCCATCTTCACAAGGTCAATTGAGAGAAACGTGGTTGAATTACCCGGGCCTCCGCCAGTGACGACAAACGGTTCAGTATAGATCATAAAGCTGTCCATAAAGCGAAGCAGGATCGCAATCATCAACACCCCCATGATTTTGGGCAGTTCAATAAAGCGAAATACTTTCCAGCGGCTTGCTTGATCAATTTTTGCCGCCTGATAATAAGCGTCGGGAATGGATTGCAAACCCGCATAAGCCAGTAATGCCACCAGTGACGTCCAGTGCCAAACGTCCATCACAATTACAGTCGCCCATGCCGCATAGAAATCTTGGGTATAGTTGTAATCAACACCAATAGCCGCCAATGCATAACCCAGCAGGCCAATATCAACGCGACCAAAAATTTGCCAAATTGTCCCCACAACATTCCAAGGGATCAGCAATGGTAAAGACATCAAAACCAAACAAACAGATGCCCAGAAGCCTTTCTTAGGCATGTTCAAGGCTACAAAAATTCCCAGTGGAATTTCGATCGCCAGAATAATCGTAGAGAACGCAATTTGACGCCCCAAGGCATCCCACATGCGTTCGGATGACATCATTTCCTTGAACCATTCCAGACCGACCCAGAAAAATTTGTTACTTCCGAATGTATCTTGGACAGAATAGTTCACAACAGTCATCAACGGGATTACCGCAGAAAAGGCCACCAGCAGCAATACGGGCAGGATCAGAAACCACGCTTTTTGATTTACAGTCTTATTCATCGGATGCTCCTAACGGCGCAACGCGCCAGCTGTCACAATACACATTGATCCCTTTGGGATCGAAAACCACGCGGTTCATATCGGACGAAATATCTTCGCCTTCGGGCGTGATTACGTTGATTTCAGTGCCGTTGAAATCGGCGCGCACGATCTTGTGGCGGCCAACGTCTTCGACGCGTTTAATCTTTATTGGTAGGCCTTTGGTGCCAGATGCCAGTGAGGTAAATTCTGGTCGCACGCCCAATTCGACCTTGCCGTTCATCACAGGGAACCCCTGCCCCAACTTAATTTTAGTTCCCGCCAAAACAGCGGTGTCACCAGTTACTTCGGCGGGCAATACATTCATGCCAGGTGATCCGATGAAATACCCAACAAAAGTATGCTGTGGCGTTTCAAACAATTCTTGTGGCGTGCCCATTTGGACCACGCGACCATCATACATCACGACAACTTTGTCAGCGAATGTCAGGGCTTCTGTTTGGTCATGCGTCACATAGATCATCGTATGCCCAAATTCATGGTGCAATGATTTCAACTGCGTTCGCAGTTCCCATTTCATGTGCGGATCGATCACCGTCAACGGCTCATCGAACAACAGCGCATTCACGTCTTCACGCACCATCCCGCGTCCCAGAGAGATTTTCTGTTTCGCATCTGCGGTCAAGCCGCGCGCTTTACGGTCCAGCATAGCTTCCATGCCAATCATAGCGCCGATTTGTTCCACGCGGTCACGGACATAACCGGCATCCGCACCACGGTTGCGTAATGGAAACGCCAAATTATCGCGTACTGTCATTGTGTCGTAAACAACAGGGAATTGAAAAACCTGTGCGATATTACGTTGTGCGGTTGGTTGATGTGTAACGTCGTTGCCGTTGAATAAAATGCGGCCTTGGCTGGGATGCAGCAAGCCTGAAATGATATTCAACAAAGTAGATTTTCCACAGCCCGATGCGCCAAGGAGCGCGTAGGCTTCTCCATCCGCCCAATCTAGATTCAATTCTTTGAGCGCAAAATCGTCCCCACTGCTGGGGTTGGGCAGATACGAATGCGCTAAGTTATCAAGAGTTATTTTTGCCATTATCTCGCCCTACGCCTCTGTCGCATAAGAAGCTGGCGCAACAGAAGTGCCGTCTTTTGCGAAAATATAAATGTGTTTTGGATCCAGATAGACATCCAAGTCGGTGCCCATTTTCAAATCATGCACACCATGGATCAAACCAACCCAGCTTTCGCCTTGGTGGCTTAAATGCACAAATGTCTCTGAACCCGTGATTTCGGTTACCGTTACTTGAGCCGTGAATTTTAACGCATCTTTGTTTGGCTTTGTCAGCGCCAGATGGTTAGGACGGAACCCCGCCATGTAATCCGCATCGCTCAAAACCGCAAACGCGCCAATTGCTTTAACGCCCTTGGCGTTGCCAAACATCATGGAGCCGCCTGCCTTGCTGACGTTCACAAAATTCATGGGAGGATCAGAAAATACCCGCGCCGTTATGGCATTTACAGGCTTGCGATACACAATTGGGGTTTTGTCAAATTGTGTGATACGCCCTTCCCACATAGTTGCTGTGTTCCCACCCAACAACAAAGCCTCTTCTGGCTCTGTTGTTGCGTAGACGAAAATTGAACCCGCCTCTTTGAAAATCTTAGGAATTTCTGCACGCAATTCTTCGCGCAATTTATAGTCGAGGTTTGCCAAAGGCTCGTCCAGTAAAACCAATCCAGCATCTTTGACTAAAGCGCGTGCAAGTGCACAGCGTTGTTGCTGTCCTCCTGACAATTCCAACGGTTTGCGATCCAGCATGGGGGACAGTTGCATCAAATCAGCCGCCTTTTTAACCGCTGTATCAATCTGAGCCGCAGTTTGCCCTAGCAGGCGCATTGGGCTGGCGATATTGTCGTAAACGGTCATAGATGGGTAGTTAATGAATTGCTGATACACCATGGCAACGCCTCGATCCTGAACACGCATACCTGTTACGTCGTCACCGTTCCAAATCACGCGTCCAGTGTTTGGAACATCCAAGCCCGCCATAACCCTCATCAAAGAGGTTTTTCCAGACGAAGTAGGCCCGAGCAAAACGTTCATTGTTCCGATTTCCAGCGTTAGGTCTGTTGCATAGATATGTGTCTGGCCGTTGAAGACTTTGGACACACCTTCCAATACCAGTGACATTATCGTTCTCCTATTTTGCGGCTAACAGCAGCATTCTTTTTCTGAGCAGTTGATGTTTGATGCATCCAGCCGTCCAGTGTTTTGATTTCTTTCTCAGTCATCCGCAGTCCCAATTTAGAACGGCGCCAAACCACATCTTCGCCTGTGCAAGCATATTCATTTTGCATCAACCAGTTGACCTCTTGGGCAAACAGCGTTGCTCCAAAATCCTGCCCCAAATCATCCACCGAAATAGCATCTTTCAGGATGTCAAAGCTTTCTGTGCCATAGCTTTTGATCATCCGCGAAATCCATGCTTGAGTCAAAAACGGATAAGTATATGCCAATTTTGCATGTAAATCATCAACACCATCCACAGGAAAATCCCCACCAGGCATTGCAACACCCGCCGTCCAAGGAGCGCCCATGTTTGGGAAAAACTGTTCAACTTTAACTAGCGCGGATTCAGCCAGTTTACGATATGTGGTGATTTTTCCGCCAAATACATTCAGAATTGGAGCGCCAGCACTTTGGTCTACCTTTAAAACATAATCCCGGGTTGCCGCACTGGCAGAATTGGCGCCATCATTATACAATGGGCGCACGCCCGAATATTTCCAAACGATGTCATCGCGTGTCACTGGTGTTTTCAAGTACTCAGATGCAAACTTCACCAGATATTCTTGTTCTTCTATTGTGCATTCTGGCTTTTCGGATGCATCAGTGTGATCTGCGTCTGTGGTGCCGATCAACGTGAAATCTGACTCATACGGGATAGTAAAGATAATGCGCCCGTCATTGCCTTGGAAAAAATAACATTTATCATGGTCGTACAGTTTCTTGGTCACGATATGGCTGCCGCGCACCAAACGCGTACTTTCAGCGGAATTGATCCGCACAGTGTTTCGGATAATGTCCTCTACCCATGGACCACCCGCATTGATCAGCATCCGTGCATTGACTACTCGCGTTTCACCTTTGTTTGTATCTTCAACACTCACTTGCCAGATACCATTCACTTGGGCTGCTGCAGTAACCTTGGTTCTGGTGTTAATGGTGGCGCCGCGGGCCTGAGCATCGCGTGCATTCAAAACAACCAGGCGGCTATCTTGTATCCAGCAATCAGAATATTCGTATGCCTTTTTAAAACGCTCTTTCAGTGGCGCACCTTCGCGTGTACCACCCAATTTTATTGATGTTGTCGCAGGCAAAATTTTGCGCCCGCCCAGATTGTCATACATGAAAAGCCCCAAACGGATCAGCCACGCAGGGCGGCGACCTCTCATCCATGGCATGATGATGTTCAACAATTTAGATGTAGGCGTGTCACCTTCGAACCGCATATCTTTGTGATAGGGTAGAACAAAGCGCATCGGCCAGCTGATATGAGGCATAGCACATAACAAAGTTTCGCGTTCAATTAATGCTTCACGTACTAGACGTACTTCCCAATATTCTAAATACCGCAGACCACCATGAAACAGTTTGGTCGAGGCAGAAGATGTTGCAGAAGCAAGATCGTTCATTTCGGCCAATTCAACACTTAACCCACGCCCAGCGGCGTCACGGGCAATGCCACAACCATTGATACCGCCGCCAATGACAAACAAGTCAATAACATCATGATTGTCATATTGTCCCAATGGAGCCTCCCCGCGTCCGATTGTGGTGGCCGCGAATCTTCCATAGCAGCCAGAACACCATCGAACACCAAAGTCAGTTATATATCAAGAACGAATGTTCGTTTCCTTTCGTTATTGTTAAATATTACTTCGGCAGTGACATAAAATGCTGTAATATTTGGAGTTTGGGATGTTCGAATGTATTCGTTTAGATATTCATAAAGATTGATTTTTCACCCAAATAGATTATTTAAGCTCTGAAACGGGCATTTTTTCCTCTAGTGCAATATAGAAGCAGGCAGCATGGTATCAAATTTTCGGCAAAATGAAATACTGGAATTGGCCCGTAAGGATGGCAAAGTCACTGTAGATGGCTTGGCTCAAATGTACGACGTGACTGTTCAAACTATTCGTCGCGATTTATCTGAATTGGCTGAAATCGGACGCCTAGAGCGCGTACATGGCGGTGCCGTTATTCCATCCAGCGTCGTTAACCTGCAATACGAAGACCGGCGTCGTATGAACGACACTGGCAAACGCGAAATCGCGCAAGCTTGCGCGGCAGCAATTCCTGATGACGCTTCCATCTTCATGAATATTGGGACAAGCACAGAGGCTGTAGCAATTGAGTTACTTGGTCACAAGAACCTATTAGTTGTCACGAACAACCTGAATATAGCAAGCATCCTGTCTGCAAACAAAAGTTTTGAGATCATTATGACAGGTGGTATCTTACGTCGCTCTGATAGAGGCCTGATCGGTGGGCCTGCAGCCGAGAGTGTGAAGCAGTTTAAATTTGATTATTCCGTCTTGGGCTGCTCTGCGATGGATGTTGATGGCGATTTATTAGATTTCGATGCTCAAGAAGTTTTGGTTAGTCAAACTGCAATACACCACTCCCGTAAAATCCTGGTCGTGGCAGATCAACAAAAATTTCAACGCAAAGCACCCTTAAAAATATGCTCCTTGGCTGATGTAACTACATTAATCACTGACGGAACCATCCCCGTCGAACTGGCGGCCGATTGCGCGAACTGGGCCACACAAATTATCATAGCATAAATCCTAATAGTAAACCCAAATGCTTCTCGAAACCCAAGGCGAAACGATAAGCCATAGAATGAGGGTATCATTCTCAGAAACAAATAGAATGACTTAAGTCGTGTAATACAGGAGTAATTTTAGGGTAAGCGACCACCCCAATATCCTTAGGGTAGTTGGCGGACAGACAGGGATTCGAACCCTGGAGACGGTCACCCGCCTACACACTTTCCAGGCGTGCGCCTTCGACCACTCGGCCACCTGTCCGTAGGGCGGCGTTTACACCGACATCTCGAATTGAGCAAGGGAAAAACCCTAGGTTTTTCGCGTCTTCTTGGGTTGCAATGCCTGCGCAAACTCACCTGCGTTTTTGATCCGAATTTCACGCTGTCCAAACGGAATTTCGATCTTCGCCTCGTTGAAACGTCGTAGGATTTCAAAATTTATATCGGAATGCGTTGAAATGATGTTTCCCACGTCCCGTAAAATGCCTCTAATTTCAAAATCAATGCTATCGGCACCAAACCGAAGCAAGTAAACTTTCGGTGCAGGTAATTTCAAAACAGTTGGATTATCATTTGCGACCGATAGCAAAATCTCTTTCACTTGCTCGGGATCGCTGTCATACGCAACGCCCACAGGAACCTTTATGCGTCCTCGCTTGTTGTTGTGGGTCATATTCGTAACCGTGCCGGAAATGAAGTCCGCGTTTGGCACAATGACTTCGGAATGCTCAAAGGTTTCTATGGTGGTTGAGCGCACTGAAATTTTGCTCACATAACCCGAAATTGTCCCAACTTCGATCCAGTCACCCAAACGAATGGGACGCTCAATCAGCAAAATAATCCCAGAAACGAAATTGGATACGATGTTTTGCAAACCAAAACCGATACCAACCGACAACGCACCAGCAACAATTGCAAGGCTTGATAAATCCAATCCCGTGGATGTTATCGCTGCCGCCGCAGCCAGGAATAAACCAACATACCCCAGCCCCGTAACCAACGCATTTTGCGCACCCAAATCGATTTTCGTTTTGGGTAACACGGCCGTACGTAAACCTGATTGCAACAATCGTGTAACGGTGTAACCTATTGAAAATACAAGTGCGAAGGTCAACAAGTCAGAAAACGAGAGCCGTGTATCACCCAACTGCACGCCTTCGCTCAACATCAGCCAAACATTTTGCAAATCACTAACGCGCGCGCCCCAAATCAGCGCCAAAAACGGTAACGATAAACAGGCGATACCAAAGGCCAAAAAGACCCTAAATAATCCAGTTTGGGGTACTGGTCCGCCAGTCTCATCCGCGTCGCTTATGGGCAAAGCATCTTCGGTAAAAACAACAATCAGATTAAATAGGACATAAAATGCTGCCAAAACCGCCAGCGTCAAAGCCGTCGAATTCACCAGCAACGATCCAATGTTAAAATAACCAAGCGCTGCCGCAAGCGGCCCTAATCCGCCCGCAGCGAAACATAAATATGCCAACAGTTGCAAACACCTGTCTGCCATCGGCGCAATCACACCATCAGCCGCCATGCGTTTGCGGTAGTCTTGGGTTTTACGCCCGACTAAAACCAAAACATAGCCACCGACAATGATCAACGGAAACCGTAAAACGCCCAGATTAACAACCGAAAACTCGCCACTTGCCGCCAGCGCATCGATCAAAATGCCCACCCCAACAACACCCCCTAAGATTAGGGTATAGTTATACGTCCCTTTCATGCGGCGTTGCTTCAAATTCGACGGATCAGCGGCAGTATCTGCACCCGCTGAATCGGTCGTGGAAAACAAATTTCGTGCCAACCAATTCGCCCCAAAAAACGCAACACTGACAGCTGGCAATGCCTTCAACAATAAACTGCCTCGTAAACCCAATATGTTCAGTGACGAAATAGCATTCACTAATAATAGAAACCCCAGAACCGGAACACCAAAGACCAACAGCGACAAAACCAACCCTTTGATCCCACGAACAACTGATTTTTCCTGCACGTCCAAATATGCCATTTTCCGATTAATCCAACGCGATACCGGAATCAAAAATATCAAGCCAACCGCCACAAGGAACAAAACCAAAGGTAGCTTTTGCTTTAATAAAATTGTCGTGGCCGGACTGTTAAGAGAGTCCCTCACCTCGGAATTGATCCGCACCACATAGTCAGACAATGCCGTTACTGCCTGCCCCCACGCCACGGGATTCAACGGCGTCGCCTCGCGTTTTACCAATGCTGCGGCCTTGCGGGCGCGAATGGTTGAATCAATTTCTAAAATCAAGCCATTTGCACGCTCGTATGCCTCTAATGATACAAGCATGGGCTGACTCGCGACGGCGAGTTGATCATTCAACTCTTTACGCCGTTGGGCGATATCCGCATTTTCTGGCGTGCCGTCTGCGGGCAGTGGCCCCAATGCCGTCACCTGTTCGCGCAACGTTTTAACCCGCGCACCACGTTCCATTTGCGCATCTAACGCCCGTGATCGCGCATCAGACAACGTAATACGCATTTCTTCCAACGCATCAGACGCTGCAAGTCCAGTTTCCATAACGCTTTCGGCACGGGTTGCAATTTCATTGAACTTTACAGGATCAAAAACCTCCTGTGCTGTCACCGTCATCGGCATCAACATCAAGGCAGCAATCAGAGCGACTTGGAAAAATCGTAGTATGCGCATTTGAAATGCCCTACTCAAAAACCGTTGGAATTGGGCGTGGTTTGTTTGCCAACCATTCGGGCACTGGCAACCCATTGGCTGCTAAAAATGTTGGGTTGTACAGTTTTGATTGATACCGATTACCAACATCACACAGCACCGTCACAATTGTATGCCCCGCACCCATGTCTTGGGCCATTCGGATCGCGCCGGCGATATTAATGCCCGTGGACGCACCCATGCACATGCCTTCATCGCGCAACAGATCAAAAACGATCGGCAATGCTTCTTTGTCGGGTATGTTATACGCCATATCGACCGCCAAACCTTCAAGATTGGCGGTAATACGCCCCTGCCCGATACCCTCTGATATGGATGATCCTTCGGATTTCAGCTCGCCATTTTGGTAATAATTGTACAACGCCGCACCATCAGGATCAGCAATACCAATTTTGACATCCTTATTCTTGTCACGCAAACCATGTGCGACACCTGCCAACGTGCCCCCTGATCCAACGGCACAAATAAATCCATCAACTTTGCCCTCCGTTTGTGCCCAAATTTCAGGCGCAGTCGAGACGATATGCGCATCGCGATTGGCGGTGTTATCAAATTGGTTCGCCCAAATCGCACCGTTAGGTTCTGTCTTGGCCAATTTTTCGGCCAAACGCGCGGAATATTTCACGTAATTGTTGGGGTCACGGTACGGCTTGGCTGGCACTTCAACCAAAACAGCCCCGGCCAAACGCAACATATCTTTCTTTTCTTGGCTTTGGGTTTCTGGAATAACGATCACAGTCTTAAACCCCATCGCATTACCAACTAACGCCAAACCAATGCCCGTGTTCCCCGCAGTGCCTTCGACAATCGTGCCCCCTGGTTGCAACTGACCCTTCGCGATGGCATCACGAATAATCGACAATGCCGCGCGATCTTTGACGGACTGCCCAGGGTTCAAAAACTCAGCTTTACCATAAATATCACATCCGGTCATTTCGGACGCTTTTTTCAAACGGATAAGTGGGGTATTACCAACGGCATCGGGTAAATCGGTGTAACGGTTCATGGTGAATTCCTGTCATATGATTTCTACAGGATAATCCTCGTGCGCACCCTTCGCAACAGCGGAATCTCTGTCACAGCATCAGTTACACAAAGTTGATAATACAGGCCTAACGCCAACGATAATTGGCAAGCCCCGTTAAACGCCCCGAAATCAGCGCACCGATCAACAAAATGGCCCAAACATGCAGGTTAAACGTATCGACAAAATATTCAAACGAGACCCGAAACCAATCGAAAACAGTATTTGTTGGATTTATATAAAAACCCGCAACCAATTGCGCGCCAATAAAGATAAGCCCAAACATGATCGAGCTGGCCATCATCCCCAAAATCATTGCGCGTAACCCTGCTGATAATGAGCGCACTCCACCAAAACCTGCGTTGCGACCCAACGAATGCCACCCCAACAAAGCAAAACAAACCGCGGCCACATAAGGCCAATAAATTGGCAGCGAGTTCCCTTTCTCGAATTCAATAACCCTGTGAACAACTAGGGCAACATAGCCCGTCATCCCCAACAAAATAGCCCCAAACAAATTCGCAGCCGTATTCATTTTTTTCGGGCCATACATATTATTTCGGCTTTCTCATTGTGATCTGGATCAGCCCAGTTGTATCATATTCGAACCCCGCCGCACAGCCGGTCAAATACAGGTTCCACATCCGACGGAACCGTTCATCAAATCCCATTTGCGAAATATCACCCCATTTGGCATTAAACGTCTCGTACCACCGGCGCAATGTTGTGGAATAACTGCGGCGAAAATCAACAATTCCATCAAAGTCCATCCCCACACGAGCAATTTCGCGCAACAAAATCTCTTCTGTGGGCAACATCCCACCGGGGAAGATGTATTTCTGAATGAAATCAACCGAATTACGATACACGCTGAACCGCGCCTCAGGCACCGTGATAATTTGCAGGGATGCCTTGGCACCCTCTTTCAAACATCCGTTAACTTTATCGAAATAGATCGGCCAATATTTTTCGCCCACAGCCTCGAACATCTCGATTGATGCAATGCCGTCATATGTGTTCTTTTCATCGCGATAATCTTGCAATGCGATTTCAACGCGGTCACTCAGCCCCGCACGTTCCATCCGCGCCACCGCAAAATCATGCTGTTCTTGGGACAGGGTCAATCCTTTGACGCGCGCACCGCGTTCACGGGCGGCATATTCCGCAAATCCCCCCCAACCACAGCCAATTTCAAGGATATGATCCCCATCCTTAACACCGATTAAATCACACATCTGTGCATATTTCTTGGTTTGCGCCGATTCTAAACTCTCTTGTCCGGTCTCAAACAACGCCGATGAATACGTCATGGTATCATCCAACCACAGCCCATAAAACTCATTGCCCAAATCATAATGGTACGAAATATTCTTGCGTGCTTGGCGTTTGCTGTTGGAATTTAACCAATGACGCAACTTTTCATACATTTTCACCAATCCCGCACCGGGAAATCCCGTGGCAATTTGGTCAAAATTATCAAACACCACATCCATAAAGACCTGCAAATCGGGCGTGCGCCATTGCTCGTCCATATACGCTTCTAAAAACCCAACATCACCATCACGCACTAACCGCGCGAAACAATCTGGATCGATCACATCAATCCGCGCCACAGGCCCCGGTGTTTGTCCTTGCACTTTAAAAACACGCCCATCAGGAATGCTAAATTCAATCGCGCCCGATTTCACCGTGCTCAAAATTTTGAAAACGCGACGAAAATACCGCGGCAAGCCGTCTTGGCCTTGAGTAGATGTCAACGCACCCATTTTAAATCCCCATTGCTCCAATAAGGATTAGACTAACAAATATTCCCCCATACGCAAATATTTTTACGCCTGACCCGCCTTAAACGCGGCGTACGCCTCCAACGCCCCCACACGCCCCTGCGTCAAACTTATACGTTCGCCGTCCTGCAGCGTTTCGCGGCTCAGCGCCCATGACAATGGCACCGCATCATAAAACGTGGCCGCGTCACCACTGATTTCTGCGCGCAACCATTTATCACGGTAGCCTTGATCCTTATCAAACTTATCTGCCTGTAATGCGGGGTTAAATACCCTGAAATATGGGCTTGCATCGGGACCACATCCCGCGATCCACTGCCATCCCATTGCGTTCGCCGCAGGATCCCAATCAATCAAACACTCTGCAAACCACGCCAATCCAACGCGCCAATCTGTCAACAAATGCTTGGTCAGATACGACCCAACAATCATCCGCAATCGATTATGCATAATGCCCGTGGTGTATAATTCACGCATGCCTGCGTCCACAAATGTCTGCCCTGTGCGGCCTTGTTGCCATGCAATTGAATCCGCATTTTCGCCCCGCCACGGAAAATCATCCCACTCTGTGCGCCAACATTTGTGATCTAATGCGGGCGCATACCACAACAAATGATACGCAAACTCGCGCCACACCAATTCCTTTAAAAAATGCTCAGCGCCTTGCATGCCCTGCTCTAACGCCGCGCGTCCCGCGTTAAACACAACACGCGGTGAAATCTCTCCATAGGTCAGGTTTTCAGACAATCCAGACGTTGCAGGCAACATCGGAAAATCACGATCCTCTTTGTAACCCTGAACAGCATCTTCTAAAAATCGATCCAACCGCGCATGCGCCGCCTCTTCGCCCACTTGGGCATACTGCGCCACAACCGCAGCACCACGGCTCATCGCCGCGCCCATCTGCCAATCATCAATCGTATCACTGTCTGGCCACGCATCTGGCGCGCCCAACTGCGTCACGGCGGCCAAGGCCGCACCAACCTCCAGCTCACTATAAACATGACGCCAAAACGGTGTGTAGACTTTGAAATTACCACCCATTTTGGTTTGGGGTACCCACGGTTCATACAACAAATGCCCTTGAAAGCTGATCCCATTAACCGCCGCCTTCACAGCCGTATCCCTTGCAATCGACGCAGGATCATATGCACGCGACCAATAAACCGTATCCGCCCCCGTCTCACCCATCAGGCTTTGCAAAACATCCAATGCTTCACCACGGCGCAAAATCAACCGACTGCCCAGCGCCTCTAACCGCCGCTGAAAATGCGCGACACCTTCGCCCAAACGCCACTTTGGTGCCGCCCCAAGGTTTTCAACAACTTCGTCTAATATGAAAACAGGAACAACAGGCCGCCCTGTGGCCTGCGCCGCAGTTAACGCCGCATGATCGCCCAGACGTAAATCGCGGCGAAACCAAACAATGATGGGTTTATCTGACATCAAACGCCTCCGACAGGATCACAAAACGCGATCCAACGCGCTCATCAATTTATCAACCTCTTCTTTGCTTGTGTAATGCGTGAAACTCACGCGCAAAACGCCGTGGCTTGGATCAATTCCTTGGGCTTCTAAACAACGCACGGCGTAAAAATCACCGCCCCCGGTCATAATCCCCATGGGTGCCAATTCCGCCGCCAACGCTTCACCTGGTTTTTGTGCCAATACCGCAACCGTCGGTGCTTTCATGCCCGCATCCGTTGGGCCAAGCAAACGAACAGAGTTCTTGGCTTCGAAATAATCCAACAGTGGCTGCAACAATTGAACTTCATACGCACGAAACAAGTCATGCACGTATTGTCCACGCCCCCGCGCATCTGCATTGCCGCCATGGTGATGTGCATAAACCGCGTCCGTGTAATCCGCCATCCCCGCACTGGCCGCGATCTGTGCATGATCAGGGCCCGCTGGCGTAAACCGCGCATACAGATTGTCCGCATTGAAATAATGTCCCTGATTGGGCAACGCCATGCCCAATTCACGCCGTATCGCCATGATACCCTGATGCGGGCCATATGTTTTATAGGCTGAAAACAAATACACATCCGCGCCCAGCGCACCCACATCGGGAATACCATGGGGCGCATAGGATACCCCATCAACACAACTGTACGCACCCGCCGCACGCACCACCTTACAAATCCCCGCCACGTCATTGATTTCACCCACAACATTGGAACAATGGGGGAAACAAACCAACTTAACCCGTTCATCCAACAGCATGGTCAAATCCATAATATCCAGATGCCCCGTCTCTGGATCAACCTGCCATTCGCGCACTTCGATCCCTTGATCGGCTAACCGCCGCCACGGACCACTATTCGCTTCATGATCTTGGTTGGTCACAATAATCGCATCGCCTTCGTTCAAATACTGTCCAAACGCCTGCGCCAAGACATAGGTATTCTGCGTCGTCGACGGGCCAAAGCTGATCTCGTCGGTATCCATCCCCATAATGGCTGCCATGCGCATCCGCGCCTCGTCCATCTCTGCACCCGCCAACGTAGATGCTTCATAAGGCGCATAAGGCTGGACCTTACGCTCATTATAATATCGCGTCAGGCGATCAATCACGGGCTTACACGTATACGACCCACCTGCATTTTCAAAAAACGCTTGCCCCTTCAGGCTCTCTTGGGAAAACGCAGGGAACTGTGCGCGGATGAAATCAATATCTAATGTCATGGAAAATCCTTTAGGTGTGGGCAACGTTTCGGGCAATATTCCCCAATTCCCCCGTCAACACCACCCGAATTTCAAATCGACAACCCTGCGTAAAATGGTCATTCCGCGAAATCTGGACAAAGTGTCGCGTTTAACCCTCCTTTTTCGCGAAATCATCATATCATGCCCCCGAGACGAAACGCCTGTGGCAGGGGTATTT